>Ga0265292_1000151_pt1 | contig 131630 bp, 123 predicted proteins | sample Munlanlewell296A_FD_189080 | JGI IMG/M metagenome (GOLD analysis project Ga0265292, IMG submission 189080) | Leachate microbial communities from a municipal landfill in Southern Ontario, Canada - Leachate well 296A | ecosystem: Engineered > Solid waste > Landfill > Unclassified | place... | reverse complement strand
TTTGCTCATATGAAACAAAAAATCCTAATACACCGTGGAATTTCTAAAAAACGCAGGAAACAAATGATTGATTATTTCTTGGAAAATTTCTAGCAGACCGTTTTTACCTATATCCCAAAATACTGGAGCCACGATCGGGAATTGAACCCGAGACCTCATCCTTACCATGAATTAAGGGTGTACATGAGAGCTGCTTTTTGCCTTGTGTAAGCGCTTTTAGCTAGTTGGCTCCATGTTGTGAAGGAACAATGCCGAAGAGTACATCCGCACTAATTTTATCAATAAACAAAACGGAAGGAAACCGATTATAATTTCAAGACGTTCAAGACCTACTGAAATTGAGCTTTATAAGTGCTACTATGCGCCTGCATAACTCAAATCCATGGATAAACTTCCAACACAGCTCATCATTGTAATAAGTAGCATAATCCTGCTGCTGATCTCGCTCTTTTACGCCAACAAAATGCTAGAAATGAAAAAAGGTGAGCCAAACAGTCTTTTGGCCTACCATTTCTTTTTCGATCTTTTTGCATTTGGACTAACAGCCTTGGTGATAATACTTGCCTTCAGTGAAATCGGCCTAGAAGATGACATCTCCACTTTCGTATTAGGTGCTGCAATAGGATCATTGCTGACACGCACGCCGAGTTTTAAAGAGAATGAACGTAAGGGGAATGAACCTAAATAATAACCATGAAAGTAAAATACAAATATTCAAAAGGCTCTCAATGGAACAGATGGGATCTCCACCTACACACTCCAAAGTCAATTGTCCAACAGTACGGAGGGGATACAGAGGCCGTATGGGACAAGTTCATCAAACAGCTGGCTGAACTCCCAAAAGACATAAAGGCAATAGCTGTTACGGACTATCTTTTTTGTGATGGGTACAAAGTTCTACTAAAAAGGCGTTCCGAGTTCCCAAATATCGACCTCTTAATGCCCAACATCGAGTTCAGGCTGAATACGTTCAGTGGAACTGAGAACAATAAAAAACGCCATAACTTTCATATTCTTTTCGACCCATCCGTCCCTCCAGAAGTTATTGAAGAACAATTTCTGAACGGCATATCCAAAGGTTATAAAATCGCTGACCACACAGAGTGGGAGCAGGCACCAACTCGTAGGTCACTTGAGGAGCTGGGTAAAGCAATGAAAGCAAATGCTCCAGCAACAAATAGCATCCAGAACAAGACCGATCTAGAGGTAGGCTTTGACAATATCACCTACGATAGAGACGATCTTTTAAAACTACTCAAAAAAAGCCCGTTCAAAGGGAGATACCTAACTGCCATAGGATACTCTGAATGGGATCAGGCCAAATGGGATCAATCCGCAGCGGAGAAAAGGGATTTGATCAACAGCTCAAACTTTTGCCTCACCTGTCTTGATGACCCAGCAAAAATTGCACTGAATAAAGAAAATTTAGCCAGTAATAACTTACAAACCCCAATACTTCATTCTTCTGATTCACATGACTTCTCCAGACTGAATGCAACAAAGCTATGGATCAAAGCCGACCCAACATTCGCTGGGCTAAAGCAAGTTTTGAACGAGCCTGAACATAGACTTTTTATGGGAGATTCGCCTCCAAATTACAGACACGAGCATAAGATTATTAAGAAAATCTCTATACCAACGTCAAATGGATGGTTTGAAGAGGGTTTCGAGATTGAGCTAAATGAGGGGCTCGTGACAATTATTGGAGGAAGAGGTTCTGGGAAATCAGCCCTGGCAGAAGCAATTGCCTACGGAGCAGGAAGCAAAGATGTAACGGAAAACTCCTTCGTAGAAAACGCAAAGCAACATAAATCCCCAATCACTGGCACAAAAATCCAGTTGGAATGGGGCGACGACTCAAAATCCTCTTTTGAAATCGGTAAACTGCACGATGATCAAGGCATGGTATGCTACCTCCCTCAAAGTGTGGTGGAAGATCTCTGTTCACCTGGAAAGAGTGAAAAACTCCAAGCTCAAATTGAGAGGGTTATATTTGATGCATTAGATGAAACAGAGAAAATGTGGTGCTCAAATTTCGAGGAGTTAAAAACTAAAGTGCTAGAGAAGTTCCAGTTTGAAAAAGCACAACTCAAAGGAAAAATCTTCGAGTTAAACGGAGAAATGTCACAACAATATAAAGCTCTTAAGGGTCTGCCTGAGAAAGAAGCTCTATTAAAAAAGCTAAAAGAGGACATGGAAACCCTGAAGAAAAGCCTGCCAGAGTTGCCTAAAGAGGCAAAGGCAGATCAAGACGAACTTCTAGAGCTAAACAGAGAGAAAAACTCATATGAAGAGCACATCATAGGAATCCAGAACAAAATAAATGAAATCCAGAAAATCGGTACGAAAATCAAGTTGTTTGAAGAAAAAATAACCGAATTTAATAGAGATATTTCAGATCTGCTAAAAGCGTGTGAAGTAACAAATGAGGAGGCCTTTACTGCTAAAATAAACGGAAAGGAAGCCGAAGAAAAACTGGCTAAGATTGAGAAATCGCTATACGAACAGGTCAAACTCCTTAAAGACAGTGATAAAAAAACAGTAGCGGCTATTTTAAACGTGAACGCAGAAGCGCTATCCACAGAAAATTATGCCAAGTTGATTGAAAAAATCACAAAGAAGCAAAAGGAAACTCAGGCGTTTGAAACTCAAAAGATGAAATATCAAAAACAAAGAGAGTCTATCGTACAACTTGAAAACAATATCAAGGCTTTGACCCAAGAAATTGAAAAAATAAAAACGGAGTCGAACTCCTTACTGAAAACGCTCTGGAACCAATGCGTAGAAACGTATTGTGATTACTTCGATTTATTAAAAAGAGAGAAAAAAACCGTGGAAGAGCTCTATGCGCCACTACAGGAGTCGCTATCTAAAGGAACAGATACAGATAAAAAGCTGAAATTTAATGCGAAACTAAAGTATCAAATACAAGATCACGAAAAAAGAGGGATCGATATGATTGACCGCTCAAGAAAAGGAAATTTTCGCTCAAACGAAGGTCTGAATGAAGCTCTATCAGCGTTTTACGAAACACTAAGGTTAAACGACTTTTCCAGTTCGTCGGTTAAAACGGCAAGCAAAACACTGCTAGCTGGTTTCACCAAGTTAGGGGAAGAAAAGATAAAAATCGAGGATCAGCTCAAAAGCAACTACTATTTGGTGCATTTCTTGAACTGGTTATACGACCCAAGCTACTTTGATATCACTTCTTCACTCACATTTGATGGGACGGAAATAGACTTTCTGTCCCCAGGACAAAAAGGGATCATTCTGCTTATGTTATTTCTTGAGGTAGACAAAACTGACCAGAGGCCTTTAATTGTTGATCAACCCGAAGAGAACTTGGACAACTTATCCGTATATAATGACCTTATTAGATTTTTCAAAAATCGTAAAGATTACAGGCAAATAATTATGGTCACACACAACGCAAACTTAGTAGTAAATACAGACTCAGAACAGATTATAGCGGCAAAATTTAATGGAAAAGGAAGGCCGCGTTTAAGTTATGTGAGTGGGTCTTTAGAAAACAAGGCAGAAGAACTGCCAAATGTCCCCGTAGACAAGCTAGAAGATGGAATCCTTGAAAAGGTTTGCGACGTACTTGAAGGAGGAAATCAAGCCTTTAAAGGCCGTGGAAGGAAATATGCAATATCACCTAAAATTCACCCTTAGCTCAAAGGCGGGAAGCAAGTTGATCCCAAGTCACACCGTACAGCTTCATCAAATCAAACAGCTCGATCACATCAAGCCTTCTCTCTCCATTCTCCACCTTTGAAACAAAAGATTGAGGCCTTTTAAGGCTCTTGGACACACTCAATTGATTCAAACCCTTGGCCAAACGAGCTTCTTTTAGACGCTGGATGATCAACTTGTAACGTTTATCGTGCAAAGTTCGCATTGCTAAATGCTAAATCCTATTTTCGAATATCCCAAAATAGGATATAGTCTGTGTAAAATAGCCCTTTGCCTCAGAAATGATCGGTAAACTCAAAAAACTGAAAGAAATCCACATAATCACCATTGTGGTACTGACACTGTTCGCACTTGCGCTTCTAATGCAGATGATCGAGCAAAACAAGCTGAAGGAGCGGGAAATCCAAGAAATACAAAACTACATAGATGCAGGGGGAAACCCCGAAGAAATTGACCTCTACGACTTGGAAACACCAGAAGCCAGGGGCTATGCAGAGCAGGCACTCGAAGACTATGCGGCAATCGTTGAAGCCGCACCTATTCCTACAATCAGCTTCATCACCCCGTATACAATTGAAGAACAGGTCTACAACCTTACAGATGGCCCGATCACGGTCACTGATTACGTAATAAACACTGGGAATGCAGAGCCTGAGTTCACAATCGAATTCACCGTAGAAAACGGCGATGAAGTGGTCATCCACTACGGAAGTTGGACATCTGGTGAGGAAGAACTTGTGAAAGCTGATGAAAGTGGCGTTTTCAGAGCGACCATACAACTGGCAGATCAAGAGAATGATTTCACCGTGGACGTAATCAATAAGTACAAGCAGGACTCAATCGAGTTAATCGTGCGAAGGGAAGAGAATCAAGAAGAGCGAGATCTAAGGCTGAAAATTGAGCAAAATGATTTAGAGTGGGCAGAGTCAAAAGCAGGACAAATTTGTTCAAGGCATGCCGATTGGGAGAAGTATGATTGTACAAAAGTAGCGAACGGAAATATATGGATCGGAATGTCTTACGAAATGCTAGTTGAGCAAAGGGGAAAACCTACTACAGCCTCCCCTTCCAACTACGGTTACGGAACTGAGTGGCAGTGGTGCTGGTCTGGGTGGACACCATTTTGTTTCTACGACGAAGACGATGATGGCATCATCGACTCGTACAACTGACACAGTGGACGTGTAATACAAACGGACTTTCGAGACACGAAATGCATTTCCAAATGCAGCAATTTGATCTGGAAATAAGCGGATTCGAGAGGGGTTAATGTCTCGAAACTAAAGGCACATTTCTAAGGAAACCATCTCAAATAAGCCTACAAACAGAAGGCTGGGCATGTGTGTGAAATGTCTCGGGGGTTAGTGTGGCGAAAGTAAACGTACTTTTACAGATCAAAGTCAAAATAAAAGGCCGCATTTCGCGACACGTTTGCAACATTTTTTGACACGGATGCATATTTCAAAAACAAGGATTTACCGCTTGTGGATAACAAAAATAGGGAATCCGAGAAAGAATTAGTGTGAAGAAAGTCTCCTAAAAAAGGCGCATTTTACACGAAATAAATCGCAAAAAAAGTATACAAATAGTAAACTTAAAACCAATTTGACTCACACACGATTTGTGAAAGAAAAACTCAATACCAAACCTGTTTACCGTGACGATGCTTATGCGTATCTGAAAGGTTTACTTGAAAAAAGTAATGTCTTCCGTGAAGAAGCTAAAAAAATCAGGGGGCAACATGGCAGAGCGGTAAAAGACTCACTGCTCAAAGAGCCTGAATTTATCAAACTCTTAAAACGCTTTAGAGTACCTATTTGGCTGTATGGACAGATCGCAAATTACGTCAAACACAATGGTAAAACCGACTTCCTGTCAGACAAAATCACCTACAATGACCCATTTCTTGAAGATCGCTCAAATGGTAAACGTCTAGTCCCTCACGTTTTGCTTTCAATCCCAATTAACATCACCAAAGAAGACCTCAAGCTGTGTTGGGAAATTATCGAAAAAAAACGTACTCAATGTGAAGGTGACTTTTGGGGTGGTAGAAAATTCATGAAGAAAAATGCATTGTGGCGTACAAAGGGGCAATTTGACCTCGCATTTGTATTTTACGAACTGACCAAAGTAAAAGGTTTATCGACAAAAGAAGCCCTTAAAGAAATGTACAAAACTGATGTGCTGCCGAAAAATCCACAACTCATAAAGTACTTAGAACTTGAGTATCTGTCTTATTTGCAAAGACTGGCCAGAAAAATACAGCGTCAAATCGCTGCACTTCAACTAACCCAAGGGCTAAGCAGAGCTCCTCAAAAAGCCCTGCGAGACTCGCTGTCAAGATACTAGCCTTTGTACACAAGTATCATGTTGTGAACGGTGGGAGTCGCTAAATTCATGCCGAAATAACGTCAGCAATGAATAGCCCTACCCTACAAAGCCTAGTTCCTGAAGAGATGAAAGCGCAACTAAGCGCTCGTCTACAACCAAGCCACACGCCCATCTGGGCACACTGGGAAGATTTCGCAATACGCTATCTTAGAACAGGGAAAAGTGAGGGAACGGTTAGAAACGTCCGTGATGCCATCAAATTTATCCTGAACCACAGCCAACTTGTCTCAATAGAAGATTTCAACGATCAAAGAAAACTCGAGGACGTGCTTTACGAAATAATGCAAAGTAGACACTTCTCACATTCCACCTTCAACACTTATATTAAAAATCTAAAAACATACTTCATATGGCTAAAACGTCAGGAGCTCATAGCAGTAAACAACCTTAAAAACATCCCGAAGTATCGCGAAACGCCAAAAAAACAACCTACACTCAACATCGCCCAAGTTAATGTGGTAGTTGGACACATAATGAGTAGGCGACAAACTCGCCTCGAACGTCTTCGCAACATCTTTTTTATTGATTTATTGCGACTCACCGCAGCCAGACCCGCAGAGTTGCTTCAACTAACAGACGATAACATCACCTCAGACCTTGAAGGCATCGCACTCACGATTCACGGAATAAAACAAAAAGGCAAACCTCGTCTTTACGCTTTAAAGGGATACGCAAAGGACTCATATTTAACCTACATCAACTACAAAAAGACAGAACGGCCAACCGAAAAGAAGTTGTTCGTATCAATGTCAAAAAGAGATGGATGGACTCATCAAGGGGTTAACCAACTTATGAAACGCCTCTCTAAGGAGCTGGGCTTTAGAGTGAACTGTTACGGCTTTCGCCGTTCCGTTGCTACAAGTCTGGATGAGATGGAACTGAGTTTAGATGAAATCGGGGGGTACCTAGGCCACACAAGAAGAAGCACCACACTTAGGTACATTCAAGAGTCCACAAAAAGAACCATGAGGGCAAGCGACATCATGAACAAAATTTATTAATAACCCCTGTCAAAATGCTAAGCAAATCTCAAGTTAAAGTCTACGAACAGATTAAAAAGTGCAAGTGGGTCGCCGTTGATGCTCTAAATGAAGCTAATGGAGACAGATACGTACAACTGTTTTGTGAGATGCAGTCTCAATTAGAGAAAATTTTAAGACTAATCGATATTCATGGACACCAATTTAATGCAGATACTTTTTTACTTAGCGCAATGCTTTGCGAAGACATGAAGAACTTCCAAGAACGGTTTAACGAAACTGAAGATTATCCCAAAATAACAGCATGGTTTTCACACTGGAAAGCCGTTGAAATGGCAATGGAGAGCTTCTGTCAGCAACTGAGAACAAGCAAGAACCCCTAAGTTAAAAGAAGAAATTTGTGAGGAATTTTAATAACTCGATCTTGAACGATCTCAAGTTTTCCAGCATGACAGATTAAACCGTAAGGAGACTCTAGTTCAGTCATAATATCCCACATTTGTCTCGTATCCTTCTCTCCCATGCCCACTTCTAAAGGGATATCTCTAGACTCAACAGAAATAACAAAGTCGGCATGGACTGCCTGAGTCTTTTCAAAGTAAGAAACAACGCCTCTATGTTTTGCCGAAAACTCCTTATACAAATACATACCAACAACATCCTCAAAGAGGTCACCTTTATGTTGTTCAATAAACTTATCACCACCAATAGTAAATAAAATTGAGGCCCTCAATGCTGGCGACATAAAGAGATATTTCTTGGGCTTACTGATCTTTGTTTTGACAGAACCATACGGTGCTACTTCAACCACCAATTCAGCCCTTACAAGAGCAGAAAGGATGTCAGCAACTGTCTCATGTCTTATCCCCAAGAGAGACGCTAACTTCCTCGTACTTACCCCACTAGAAATGGCCAAAAGTGAAAGAATTTGAATGGTATGCGCACTTGTTTGAGACCTAAAATTGCCAAACATCGGTAAGTCACTTTCAACAATAGCCCTGATCGTTTGATAGATTGCATCAAAAGCTTTTTTTTGATCTTCAAATGTAGTTGCAAAAGGTATAGACCCAACCCTAAAGTAGGTAGCCAAAATGCCTGGCGTAACCTTTCTCCAGTACCCGTCTACTTCAGGTTCTAAGCCCTTCAGCCTTGCATAAACTGTTGTAGCATCCTTTTGAAGAAAAATTGCGTCAGTAAGTCTACGTTTCAAATCTTTTGGTGGATAAACCTTGTGCTTAACAATCATGTACTCAGCAAAAGACATAGGGTAAAGGCGTTCAACAGTTAGTCGTCTTTGTTCATCAGCATTTCTTTGAAGAGCAACGGCACAAGAACCAGTAGCAAATATGAAAATGTTCGGGTTTTTGTCGTAAAGCACCTTAATGATGGCAGACCAATTTTCATCGTAATGGACCTCATCTAAAAAAATAAAAAGTGGCTTCTCAAAAGTAGCCAGATTTATGCCTTTAAGACTTTCAAAAGCCTCTAGCGCGCTCTTCAGGTTTGATCCAAACGATTCAACGACTTCATCGAGAGAGAAGTATATGAATTCAATATCTTTTCTATTTTTTAAAAACTTCAAATAAACTTGTGCTAAAAGCGTGGACTTCCCAACTCCTCTTAAACCAGGAACTACAACCCACCTCCCATCAGCTTCATGGGTCCTTGCAAGATGCCTTTCAATATACTGCTGAATTTTTATAAAAATCGTCCTCGTGGGATACGGCCGTCCTGCAACATCATGAGCCTTGGCATGAAGAATAGATGGCGACTCTTCTATTTGTTTCGCAACGTAATCAATAAGCTGAATCAGTGCCATAACAATCTGTTAAGATAACACCACTCTATTACAACCGCACAGATATTGCAATAGGCACTCTATTACAACCGCGCACTCAGGCCTTTGGGCGCTCTATTACAACCGCACACCCCTAATTAAGGGCATGCATCTCAATAGACTTGTTCATTTGATGACTTGAACACGAAAGGTAAATCGTGGTGGTGGTGATTTTGCTATGACCCATGATTTTAGAGAGCGTATAAATGTCACAACCCCCTTCCAGCATCAAACGAGCGAAGGCGTGCCTCAACGTATGTGCAGAAAAGCTCAGCTTTGTCGTGTGCTTGAGTTTTTGAATCAAATTGACCACTGCCCTGCGTTCAAGCTTTTCATCTCCCTGGACGGCCGCAAAAAGGTAAATGCAGCGTTTGTTGAGTCGCTTACGATCACGCAAGTAGTCCTGAAGGATCGCACATAGTTTTTGATTCATCGGAACCACTCGATCTTTCGCCCCCTTCCCCTGCCTGATGAAAATAGACCTGTTTTCAATAGACAGATCATTGAGCTTCAAATCCAAAGCCTCTCCCCTTCTCAAGCCAGCAAGAAGCATAACTCCAACAAGGGCACGATTTCTGTAACGTTCAAATGTATATGCATATGGGTAGTGATACGACGCATCCAACACGAGCATGGCTTGTTCTCTTGTGAGAGTTCTTGGAATCCGTTGCTCAAGCTTTGGCTTTTCAAGCCCTTCAAGGGCATTGTTTTCTAAGTAGCTTTCTTTCACAAGCCACTTCATAAAAGTGTTGAGGTGCTTGTGCATGTGTCTAAAGGTGGCTGCGCTCCATTTCCTTTCCAAACGACCCTTGAAGAACCAATCCTCAAAGTTATGGCGATTGAGCCCATCAAAGGACTCTATGCCTGTCTCATCAAGAAAACGCATCAGGATAGTTCTGTAGTTGCGTATCGTGCTTGGAGCGTAGTTACGAATGATTGAGCAGTACTGAACATATCGTTCAGCAAGATCATGAAGGTTAGCGCTTTCCATAGGTATTAAGGTTAAGAATAAACCTATGGACGCACTGTTTGACAGAATTCAAAAATGGAGCCACGATCGGGAATCGAACCCGAGACCTCCGCCTTACCATGGCGGCGCTCTACCGACTGAGCTACCGCGGCATCTATGTGCCGACTCCAGAACCCTATACCTCAGGGACTATACACTGGACAGTTCCCGAATTGTAAATTATCCTGATCCTTACGCGCTTCCGCAGCTTTTAAGCAGAGGAGTACATCCTTACCATGGATGCGCTCTACCAACTGAGCTATCGCGGCACAAAAGCTATATAAACAAATCTACGCGCGCATAGCCAGAGCAAATTGCCGTAAACGAAAAGGACGACTATGCCGTATGCCCGGACGTTATTTGTTGCTGGGGGATACCCAGTGAACACCTTGCGGCGTCCAAAATCCGTCTTGATGGGACTCACGTACATGATCGACCTTGTCTGACAGATACAATAATGACATTCGCTCAATTAGTCAACCTGATATTCGACAAATAGACATGTCTACCTAGACAATAAGCAAAATAGCTGTCTTTAACCAAAAAGTAGCCGTGGACACAAGCCCCCATATAATGGAAAACCCAAGGACTTTACTCAAGAAATAGACGTCTATGACCATAAACGCAATAAAGTATGGCATAGATTTTTCCAAAAAGTCCAAATACCCATTCTTGTACCTATCGGGCACAAGCAAAACAAAAACCTTGGAACCGTCCAGCGGTGGAAACGGCAACATATTAAAAATGCACAAAACTAAACTTAAATCCAAAATCGCACCAAAAAACATCCACGCAAAACTGCCACTTGGTAAATAATTGTAAAAAATCCCGGCCAAAAACGCAATTAGCAAATTGGCCATAGGTCCCGCCAAAGCTGTTAAAGCGCTATCACGCACAGGGTGCGCAAAATTCCTCGGATTGATTGGCACCGGCTTGCCCCAACCAAATCCTGCAAAAAACAACATCAAAGTCCCAAGCAAGTCCAAGTGCCGAATAGGGTTGAGCGATAACCTGCCAGCACGCTCCGCAGTTGGATCGCCAAGGCGAAAAGCCACAAAAGCATGGCTCGCCTCATGCAAGGTTAAAATTAAGATAAGCGCCAAAAAATAATAAATCGATAAAAACATATCGCCAGTGTAACAGGAAAAATTTACTTGCCAAATTCTTCTTTGTAACTTAAGATACGCGAGCACTTGACCTAAATTATGTCTAAAGTTTGTCAATTTACAGGAGCAAAACCTAAAAGTGGACACAATGTGTCTCACTCAAATCGCAAGACTAAACGTCGTTTTCTCCCAAATTTGATCAAAAAAACTCTAACGGACATAAAGACGGGCATTAAAATTAAAGTAAAAATCACAGCAAGAGCGCTCCGCACATTCAATAAAAATCCAAAAAAGTTCGCCAAACAGATTAAGAGCATCACAAAAAAGACCTTGAAGAAATCACAAAAATAAAATATCATTTCTTCGCATTCAGAATAAGCAACCAAAAAGAGCTCCATTTGCAAAACGGGGCTTTTTTTGGGCCCAAAATCAGGATAGAATAGTTTGCACGGAAGGGTCGCATAGTGGCCGAGTGCGCTCGCTTGGAAAGCGGGTAGACTCGTAAGGGTCTCGAGGGTTCAAATCCCTCCCCTTCCGCCAGTTATTTTTAACCTCTTTATATGGAACAACTCCCAACAGACTTCTCAGGCATGGATCTTTCAAGTTTTGATATCTCCCCCGAACAAATGGGATTCGCATCCTGGATAATATTCGGCTTTTTTGCGTTAATAACTTGGTCTTTTATATGGAAAGGCTGGGCACTTTGGCGCTCCGCGCGTTTAAACCAAAAAGGTTGGTTCGTCGCCCTACTCTTGTTAAACACACTTGGTATCTTGGAGATCCTCTACATTTTTGTGATCAGTAAAAAAAAGGACTAAAAAACCGCCTCTCGGCGGGATTCTAGCCTAAACTAATAGGGAGGGAAGAATTATTCCTCTACTACTGGTGTAGTAGCTGTGTCGTCAACTGCTGGAACTACAACGTCATCTGTTACAACTGCGTCAGATGCGTCTTCTACAGTTGTTTCTTCGCCTGTAAGACTACATCCTGCAAGCATAAGAGATAAAATTCCAAAAGTGGCAAGAATTTGCATTAAGCTTTTCATAACCCTAATGGTTAAAGGATAAAAACTGAATAACAGTCTATTCATAATCGTGCAACCTGTAAACAGGTTCAAATGGCATTCCCCTTGCGTAAAATCTAAAATTGACGGCTACTCATATTAAACATATCCTGGGCACATGCAAAAATTACTCACAAAAAACAAACGTGCGTTCTACGATTTTGAAGTCCTGGAGCGCTTTGAGGCGGGTATGGTCCTCCACGGATACGAAGTAAAATCGCTAAAATTGGGCAGAGGCAGTTTTAACGGCACTTTTGTAACAATTCAAAACGGCGAAGCGTTTATAGAGCACTTACACATACCTTTGTACGATAAAACCACAATGGAAAACTATGAGCCGGAAACCAGACGTAAGCTCCTCCTTAACAAAACCGAGTTAATAAAAATCGGCAGTGCGCTGAACACAAAAGGGATGACTATTGTCCCGCTTGCCATTGGCCTAACAGGTGGACGAGTCAAAATGGAAATCGCTATGGTTCGCGGTAAAAAACTTTACGACAAACGCGAATCCATTAAAAAACGCGACGTTAAACGCCACATAGAAACTTCTTTAAAAGATTACTAAAATAAATGGACGGAACTTTCGCCACACTGATACAAGAATTGCACAGATTTGCAAAAAACAATCAGTTCCAACGTGCGGTGATTGGACTTTCCGGCGGGCTAAACAGCAGTGTGGTTTTGTTGATTGCCGTGCGGGTTTTTGGCCCAAAAAACGTAGTAGCCCTCTTGCTTCCGGAAACCGGGCTAACTCCGGAGGACGACACAGCCCACGCAAGAGCACTTGCCATACACCTCGGCGCCGAATGGCACTACCAACCAATCAATAATTTTCTTGTGGACTACAATTTTTTAAGTTGGGATAAAACGGAGACTTCAAACCAAAACTTAAAAACTCGCATTCGCGCCAATTTAATCAACAATTTTGCGGAAGCAAAAAATGCCCTTGTTTTGGGAACGGCATGCAAAAGTGATTTGGATTTGGGCCTGGGGCTCCCAGAAGGCGAATTTACAGGTTCCGTTCACCCGCTTGGCGATCTTTATAAAACGGAGGTGCAAGAAATTGCGGGACTTTTAAATTTGCCAAACGAGTTGGTGGAAAAAGCGCCATCTCGCAATTTAAGACCCAATCAGTCGGACGAGGACGATCTTGGCGCAAAATGGGGTAAAATCGATGAAATTTTATACCAACTGGACAACGGTCTTGATCCGGAAAACTTGATTGCAAAAGGGATGGACTCCCTCCTCGTGCACAAAATCGCCCGCTTGGCCGAACAACACAAAGAATCCAAACGAAGTACGCAAATAATCACCATTATTCGCATCCCCGAAGCCATCAAAAAAGCCTGCGAAGCCGAAGCATCTAGTTTGAATTAAGCCTTACCACTAAGTTTTTCACCAAGATAAGGAAAAGGATCGACTGCCTTGCCATTTTTTTTAATTGTGAGATGCAAGTGTGGCCCGGTAACCCTCCCCGTAAGCCCAACGTGCCCAATAATTTCCCTAGGATTAATAATCGTGCCCTTTTTATAGCCTGGCAATTCCTTTAAATGATGAATTATACCAACAGATCCATCTTCTAATTTAAGTGCCAAAGTATTTCCGCCACCGCCACTATAAGACACACTCTCAACTGTACACTTTTTTGTAGCAATTAAAGGAGTGTCAAGTGGTAAACCAACGTCGTTTCCATCATGCCATTCGAGCTTAGGATCCTTATGGTTTTTTGGATTTCTTCTCAAACCAAAACCGGATGTGAATATATGCACTACATTTGCAGGAACAGTCAAAAATGGTGCACCTGGATCCAAAAGTTCTCCAGTATATTTACTAGCATCTAATCCTGCATCTAAATCGGTGTCTGCCTCTGGGTTAGCATCCTTGTCGGTATCTTTGTCCACGTCTGGATCCACGCCAGATTCTTCCTTCTTAAGTCCAAGCCATTTGCGCACAGTAGCGGTCATTTTAGAAAACCAGTCTGACACCGTTCCTCCCGCGGCCGCAATCCATCCAATCATTTTAGAAATCATTCCTGTGTCTTCCAAATCAGTATCACTGGCCGGTTTTACGTCTTTATCGGTGTTTTTATCACCCTCCGGATCCACCCCGTCTTCAATTGCAGGCTTTTGGGCGTTTGGCTTTGGCGCCTCTTCAGTTGGTGCTTCTGCTCCCACCGTAGCATTAACGTCCTCAACGAGCTCTTTAAGCTTCTCTTTTTTGCCTTCTTTAACAGTAGCAACGGAAAGTAGCGTATCTAATTCCTGGGTAGCCTCAACTATCGCTGGAGAAGCTGTAGGAGCGGAACTTGTTGCTTCTACTTCTTCTGGAGGGGCCACAACCGGCGAATTTTGTAAAGCATCAGCCATAGTAATTATCCTAAATATTGTGGATTTGAAAGTGCATAAGCATAAATTTCGGAGTTGCTTTGCACGGCGGAAGCAATCCCAGTGACACATCTTGTATACTGCACATAGTTATAGCCACGCACGGACTTATATGTACCAACTACTTTCCCGGCAGGTCCACCCTTCTCCATGTAGTTAAACATAGTTTTTGCAGCATCTTCTCCATTATGATGACCAACATACAATTTAAATGGAGCATCCTTATCGTTTAGACTTACGTTTAATCCTTTTGCATTTTTTGAGGCAAGCCAGGCGGTCGCAAATATTGATGCGATTGGATCTGTACGTTTTTTACCGGCAAATTCACTATTTTGAGGATCAGCCAAAAATCCATCCCATGTTTCTGACATAAACTGTCCAAGCCCAAGTGCCCCACTGCCTTCCTCGTTCGGTGCACCTGGATCAAATTTGCCATTCTCTTGCTCAATTATTGCCATTAAAATAGAGGGCCCTCTTGGCCCAAGTTCATATTTTTCACTCGCTCTTTTGAGAGCTGTAGCCCAATCAGGATGCTTTTTAAGAATCTCGAGGATTCGTTTCGCTTTCTTTTTTTCTCCAGGAGAAACCGGCTCTTTACCTTTATAATCGGCCAATTGAACAGGTTCTTTTTTTGCTTCTTCTTTTGCCTCTCCCTTCTCCACCACTCCCTTCTCCGCCACTTCCTTCTCCGCCACTTCCTTCTCCGCTTCTTCCTTCTTCCCCTCTGCTTTATCTCCCCAGGGCAACTTGCTCCAAAGTTTTTGGATTGCGAACCAAGCTGTGCCAAAAACCGCACTAAAAAATCCTACACCTCTAATGCTAGCGTAATATTTATTTATTTCGTCCATAAATCCTTCTTCCTCTGCTGTAGGGGTTTCTGTAGAAGCAGGTGCCCCACTGTCTGGAACGGCTTTTAGCTGTGCATCCGCTTTTTGATCTGCAAGAGCGCCCTCGGCCCCACCGCTAATATCAGTTTTTTCTTGTGCGGCATCGCTCACTCGATTATTTTGCTCTTTTGCAGGTTCAACACCTGCCCCCGGCGCGGATTCATTTTGTGCAAGCGCACCCTCTGTTGGAGTAGCACCTGCCTGTTCTGGTGTGTCGTTGATGGACATAACCTTAATTAAATCTGTTCATTGTACCACTTTTTGACTTATTTTTCTAGTTTTTTGCCAATCTTCTGCTAGGATTAGCGTAATTGAGTGATTTGCTCCTTAAAAATCACCATAAACACGGCACAAGTCCTTTACAAAATTACAATTTATTGAGGGGTTCACTCTCGAGAGTGAATTCCAAAACATTTTTCAAACGGAGCAAGGTCCATGCGAAAACATCGAGCACGCATATTCCAACCTGTTAAATCCCACTTATACATGCTAAACCCACAAATTTTCCGCGCTTACGATATCCGCGGAATAGCACACAAGCCACAAAGCACACAAAACCCGGACCTCACTCCGGAGACTATTTTTTTGATTGGAAAAGGTTCCGGAACCTACTTACAACGCAACTACGGCAAAAATCTTGTGGTTAGTTACGATTGCCGCATAAGCAACCCGGAGCTCGCAAACGCATTTATAGACGGCCTGCTAGCAACGGGATGTAGCGTGACTGTGATCGGCATGGTACCCACACCGATGCTATATTTTGCAGTCTGCAATCTTGGTTTTGATGGAGGCGCATCAATTACCGCAAGCCACAATCCAAAAGAATACAACGGAGTAAAATTGGTGGCAAAAAATGCGCATTCAATCTGTGGGGACGAGCTCCAAGACGTTCTAAAAATCATCCAAAATAACGATTTTGAAACCGCAAGCACAACACCAGGCGCAAGCACAGTCCAAGTCGCTGGTACAAAAACCTCTCTGGATATTTTCCCTACCTACCTAAAAAAACTCACGGAAACCATAAAAATCTCCCGCCCACTCACAATTGTTGTGGACTCAGGCAACGGCGCAACGGGCCCATACATAAAACCATTTTTTGAAGCACTCGGTTGCAACGTGATCCCACTTTTTGAAGAACCGGATGGCTCTTTTCCAAACCACGAAGCGAACCCGGAAGAATTAAAAAACATGCAAGATTTGATTGAGGCCGTAAAACAAAATCATGCCGACATTGGCTTTGGATTCGATGGCGATGGCGACCGTGTTGGCGTTGTGGACGAGAACGGCAAAATGTACAGCGCGGACCTTATTTTGTTACAACTCGCGCGTGAATTATTGGCTCGCAAACCGGGTGAACAAATAGTTTTTGACTCAAAAGCTTCACAAGTCCTAATCGATGATATAAAAACGCATGGAGGCATACCGATTATGGCAAAAACAGGCCACTCTTTTATCGAGCAAAAGATGAAAGAAATCGGCGCGCTACTCGCCGGAGAAATAAGTGGCCACCTCTTTTTTGCAGAAAATTATTATGGTTTTGACGACGCATTTTTAGGCGCAGGTCGCATTTTGGAAATTCTCGCCAAAACAAATAAACCCTTCTCAAATCTTTTTGATGATGTACCGGTAACCGCTTGCACTCCGGAACTTAAATCACCCTGCCCGGACGATCAAAAATTCCGCATTGTGGATGAAATTACAAAAAATCTCACACAAAAATATGATTGCATAACACTCGATGGCGTCCGCGTAAATTTTGACAAAAATTCTTGGGGCGCAGTTAGGGCTAGCAACACTTCCCCAAACTTAACACTCCGCTTTGAAGCTCCAACGGAAGACCGCTTAAAAGAGATTGTAAAACTAATGCTGGAAGAACTTAAAAAATACCCTCAAATTGACCTCTGGTGGGAAAATCAGTTTGAATAAACCTTGCATCAACGCAATAACTAACTTATAACAATCAAAATAATGGATAAAATGAACCTCATTATTGGCATAATCCTGCTTATAGGCTTAGCCGTATTTGCATTTTACGGACTACTTGCAATCCGCCACGCGGCACGCTTTCGTTATTTGAGCAAACGCACACTTTATTTAACGCTATTCTTCACCTTTGCAAGCGCGATTTTAATCGTACTAAGCCTCATTGCCTACACAATGCTAATTGTGAATTAAGCCAGTTTAATTAAATAGACCGCTCTCAACTTTGAACACCGGCAAATTGTCGGCTGGTGCGTATTCCATGATTAACGGGCTGTAATTGGCCATACCATCCTCCGGAGTATAAGTGTCCGATAACGCCTCCCCATCGTTACATACCACAGCGGGCTGAGTTTCGTCCGGCACTCCGGAAACAAGCGGGTAGCAAAGTCTGTATTGCCTCAAGGCAGTTAAATCATACTCGCGGGCAACATCGTAATCGCCGGTTTTTGTTCCATCCCCAATGGCATAATTACCTTCGCCGTCCGCCTCAACAGACCCATTGATTGTATTTCTGGAAACAATTGATCCGTTTACATAAAGTTGATTTTGAAGACCATCAAGCCTTTCTTCATCGTTAACCCAGCTAGGAGTTCCATCTTCTAACTTTGTCCCGCTATCACTAAAGAAACTTCCATCCAAAAAGAAGTTTGCATAAAGATCCGTCACGGAGGGGTCCACATAAACATTGCCACCCTCTCCATTACTGCGTAGCGCAATAACTCCAAGTCTTCCGCTCGTTATATCGCCTTTTATATATACATCCCCGCCGATTACAACCAAAGTTTTATCTGCAAAACCATCTGCCCCAGCAACTACAACATCTCCTTCCGCATAAATTAATCTACCATTTAAAAGTGATTTTAATCCGCCGGACGGTTCCATATCGGTATCCAAACTTCCGCCTGAAGCGTCTTGTCCCAGAGCATATCTGGCGATTTGTGCATACATTTTGTTTCTTAATTTAACAACCTCCAAAGAGCCCAAAATGGAAACATTTTCATTTTCAGAAAAAGTTCCACTCTCATCCAAAAGCGAATTGATTGCCCCAAAAACAGTTGGTGAGAGTGCCGGTGCATGCGCATCCACACGTGGCAAATAACCGGTGTAATAACAGGAAGGGGCGCCGAATCTGGCAGATGGGGCACTATCACAAACCCATTGTTCAACAGTTGGATTGGAAAGAACATTGTCAGGGGGGACGGCTGGATCGGTCACGCCAATTAGACAGGAGTCAGAAGCTAATCTTTGCCCGTAGGAAAGGGCCAATTCCATATTTACCCCGCCATAAGTAACAAAATATTCACCCTCAGAGCTATCTGTACGCAAAGTACATTCCGCAACTCCATCTAATAAAGAATCGCTATCCATAATCAAGAACGCATTAGTCGCTGGCGTCGGAATCACCGAAGCATTATTAGTCTCTGCATCAAGCTGATAATTAACTTCAAAGACAGGCTTTGCCACCCCAATTGCGCTATCATAATAATCAGAGGCGTCACTAACGGTGGCCCCAACATTCAAAGTCATCGCCTTCGTCATATCAGAGGAAATTGTGTCATATTCATTGCCATCATAAGAAACATTAAATTTTGTAGATTGATACCTCGGTCTAAAGCTCAGTTCTCCGGCATTAACGCCGGTATCCATATAGTAAGTATAACGACAAACCGTATCCCCAGAGATTATCGTCCCACAAGACAAATTTTCGTCCCCAATCACGGCCCTCTCCCCGGCATACGTAAAGTCCAACACAACCTTGTCCACCACAAAACTATTCCTCGTGTCAGATCTATCATAAAACACTGCTTCCTTAGTAACGGCCTCACAAGCACCGCCACCAGCCAGTCTATCCTCATAAACGCCTATACACCCAGCTCTATCCATAAATCCATCCAAAGAAGGGTCATCATCATCATTAATGCCAAGCATATTTGAAGTTGGCGAAGCGCTGGAGACATACACGTTGGCACTAAACGATCCATCCGCTTCAATTCCGGCACAATAAACCGCATATGCATCCGTACATCCAAAATCCAAATTCTCCGCGGTTACATAACTCGCTTCTCCTGAGTTTTCAACCTGATTTAGATATAGCTGAGTGCCTTCAACCGGCTCAACTGTCATAGCGGTTATCTCGAAATCCCCCTCACCCAAAAACCCACCCTTGCCATCATCAAACTGAGCACTCACCTCCCAATAGTCATAGCCATCTGCAATAGGTGCATTCGTGTAATCAACGGCCGTAGGCACCAATCCGGTACTCGAGGTAATGTCTACATAAACGTCCAAGTTTAAAGGTGGAAGTTCCACGCTCAAATCCTTAAAAGAAATATATCCAAGAGTATCATTCCACGCGAACCCATCAGTAGTGCCAAGATCAAGATCTGTAAATACGTGATTTTTCGTAGCAGCGAAAGGGGAGCACGTGCCAGGCGCACAGGCCCAATCAAACCAAACGGTAGGATTTGCGAGAGACATAAAACCCGGTCCGGAAATAATTCTTCCTCTACCAACCCACTCACCGGTGCTTTGATCTATTACAACTCGATTAGTAGCGGAAGATGCTAAATCAATAACATAAGGCGTTACGCCCCCCATCCTGTACAAATACACATATGATTTTTTTACAGCCCCATCCGAATCAAAATACCCATTTTGGTCAACACAAGCCTGCTCATCGTCCGGATCCACAGCGTCAATGTTTACAATAAGATTATTATACTTTGGAGCAATCCCCATCAAAAATCCACAAGGGTCGCCAACACCAAATCCATCCCCTGGAACATCGGCAGATGCAAGTTCAACGGCAAGATTGCCATCGGCAGAGCTAGTGCCATTAGAGGCAAAGGATCCGTAAAGACCAACTCCGGTAAGTGTTAAAAGTGCAAAAAGAAAGAGAAAGTTTTTTTTCATGGGCATGGAAAAATATCGCCATTAACTCTAGCAAAAGGCCCTTTAAATAGCTACTTTTTCTTAGCGGGTTTTTTGATTTTTTTCTCGGATTTTTGGCCGGCCTTTTCATCTGCTTGTTTTTTGAACTCAAGCGCTTGCTCGGAATTCGCAGGCTTATCCCACACGGCAAATTTGCATTTTGGAAACTTGTTACAGCCGTAAAATGGCTTCCCTCCGCGCTTTGTGTGCCTTTCCACTAAATCACCTTCCTTACAAAGCGGGCACTTTACGTCTATGGATTTTAAAATGGTTTCCGTACTTTTGCATTTCGGATAATCAATACACGCAACGTAAGTTCCAAATCTTCCTGTTTTTAATTCCATTTGCTTGCCACATTTTGGACATTTTTTATCGACTAATTGCTGTGGAGCATCTGTCTTAACGGCACCAGCCTCACCCGCAATCGGCTTTGCATTCTTACACTCAGGAAAGTTTGTACAAGACAAAAATTTGCCATACCTGCCAAGCTTTACCATCATTTTATTGCCACACAATTCGCAAATTTCTTCTGTTTTTTCCACAATCACATCTTCCTTATTGATGGACTTCATTTTTTCTTCAACAAGATCGTGGAACGGTTTGTAAAAATCACGGATTTCCGTTTGCCATTTTTCATCACCCTCTTCGATTTTATCGAGCATATCTTCCATGTGCACGGTAAATTGATAATCCATAATTTTTGGGAAATGCTCCACCAAAAAATCGTTCACCACAAATCCCATGTCCGTTGGTCGCAATTGTTTTGCCTCGCTCTCAACATAACCCCTTGTTAAAACCGTGGAAATTGTTGGAGCATAAGTTGATGGACGACCAATCCCCTCCGCCTCCAATTTTTTGACCAAACTGGCCTCTGTATAACGAGCGGGTGGTTTTGTAAAATGTTGCTCCGGAATAAGTTCTTTTAAGCTCGGCTCTTCGCCAACATGTAGCACCGGCAAATTCTTTTCTCCGTCTTCAGATTCATCTTCATCCAAATCTTTTCCTTCCATGTAAACTCGCATGAATCCGGCAAACTTCACAGTTTGCCCGGTAGCGCGGAATCCATAAATATTTGCAGAAATATCTACTCCAACTTGATCTAAAATCGCAGATGCCATTTGGCACGCAATTGTGCGCTTCCAAATAAGTTCATAAAGTCTATATTCATCTTTTTCCAAATATTTTTGTACCGCAGAAGGCTCACGAGAAAGATCTGTTGGACGAACCGCTTCATGTGCCTCTTGTGCGCCTTTTTTACCTTTATAGAAACGGGGTTCTGCAAGTGCAAACTCTTTTCCAAAAAGCTTACTTATAACCTCTTTAGCTTGCGCCAAAGCAATTTGAGAAACGTTCACGGAATCCGTACGCATATAAGTGATAAGACCTTCATGTCCGGTCGCCAATTCCACACCTTCATACAATTTTTGCGCAACCATCATCGTTTTTTTAACCGAGAACCCAAGTTTGCGCGCGGCCTCTTGTTGCAATGTAGACGTTGTAAACGGAGGCGCCGGATTTCGATGCACCTCTTTTGGATCCACGTTTGTGACTTTAAAAGTAGCTCCATCCAAATCTTTTAACACGGTTTTTGCCTCTTCCCCGTTTACTATTTTAAAGTTCTCGCCATTTTTTTTAACTAGATTTGCGCTAAAAACATCCTTACCATTTTCCGGTAAAAGATTTGCGATAACGCTCCAATATTCTTCCGGAATAAAAGCTTGAATAGCGCGTTCACGTTCCACAACAAGCCTTACTGCAACGCTTTGAACTCGCCCGGCGGAAAGCCCGTATTTGATTTTTTTCCAAAGAAGCGGTGAAAGTTCATAACCAACAAGTCTATCCAAAATACGCCTGGCCTGTTGCGCATCCACCAAGTGCTTATCTATTGTTCGTGGACTTGCAAGTGCATCCAAAATGGCCTGCTTTGTGATTTCATGAAACACGATTCTTTTTAAATCCTCTCTCTTGTTAAGACCAAGTGCCTCAACCAAATGCCAACCAATCGCCTCCCCTTCGCGGTCCTCATCAGTTGCTATATATACTTCAGTTTTTGCGCCAATTTTTGCCAAAAGGCCATCTATAACTTTTTTCTTCTCTTTGGGGATTATGTACTTCGGTTCAAAATTATGCTCCGTATCAATTCCCATTTTTGATTTTGGCAAATCACGAACATGACCCATGGAAGCCATTACTGTGTAATCGGGCCCCAAATATTTTGAAATCGTCTTAATCTTTCCTGGAGATTCTACGATAACTAGATTTTTAACTGGCATAATCAATAATTTGCGTGCGCTTACCATAGAAACTTTGCATGGGCCTTGTCAATCTTTCTATGCCAAGAGCGCTTGCCTTTGCCCTTGTGCTGGGACAAATCCCGCTTATAATGAACCAGATTTATTCTTAACTCCACCGCCATGACAAAAGGTGATCTTATCGATATTGCCGCTCAAGGTGCAGGCATCACAAAAAAAGCAGCTTCCGAAGCATTGGAAGCAGTTTTAGAGGCTGTAACCAAGAGTTTGTCTAAAGGACAAAGCGTTACTCTCACAGGCTTTGGGACGTTCCGCGTTTCAAAACGTGCTTCACGCACAGGGGTAAACCCACGCAATCCAAGTGAAAAAATCAAGATCCCTGCGATGACTCTTCCAGCTTTCAAAGCCGGAAAGTCACTCAAGGATGCAGTTCGCTAATTTAGCATTAGCGCTAAAACTAAGACCCCGCCGTAAAAAGTGGGGTTTTTGATTGTGTCTTTTATTGACCGGCCCTCAAAATCGTGTGTATAATAAGTGTGTAATAATCTTACACACTATGCAGTCAACAGAAGCCAGAGTAGAAAAAAAACGTGTTAATTTTATGGCAAATATTTGTTTGTTGAATGAACTTGAAGCTTTTATCCCTTCGGGTGGACGTAGCGATTTCATTAATAACGCAATAGAACAGGCACTTAAACGTTTTTCTATAAAGATGGCAATGGAAGAAACGTCAGTTTTGCGTGAAAAGTTACACTTAAAGATTGGTAGCGATGAAAAACTTTACAAAAAAATACGTGCGGGAAGACTTTAAAAAAATCTACATCACCGATTCTTCTGTCGCCATAAAATGGCTTACAAAAGAAGAGCCATTTGCTACAGAAGCGCTCAAAATACTCAATGATTATGCAACGGAGAAAATTAAGCTAATAGTGCCGGACATTTTTTGGTGGGAACTTGGTAACTATTTTGGCAGAGAAACGGACTCTAAAACCGCCTATGCGATACTGATGAGTCTTAAAAAATACAGATTTGCCACTTACATGCTCGACAACGAGCACACATTAACAGCCCTTAGAATAATGGAAGACTACTCCGGCGTTTCTTTTTATGACGCCTCCTACCACGCACTCGCAATCCAAAATAAAGCCACGTTTATAACTTGCGACGAAAAATACTACCAAAAGGCCCGCAAGCTTGGATGTATTAAATTGCTTAAGGATTATTAAACAAAACCAATCTCGACTCTATCTATATTCCTCTGCTACAATGCCCCCGCCAAGCACGTAAGCGACATCAATTACTTCTATGCAAGAAAAACTCAATTCAATCAAAAACACAGCTATAAGCGCCTTTAAATCTGCAAAGAATTTAGCGAACTTAAAAGATACTGAGCGCAAATTTTTAGGCAAAACCGGCGAACTTACGGAACTTTTAAAATGCCTAAAGGATCTTTCTATTGAAGATAAAAAAATCTTTGGCAAAACTGTTAATGACTTAAAAACCGAACTGGAAGAAGCCTACAAACATTGCGAAGCTTTAATCAAACGAACAGAAATAGAAAAATCTTTAAAAGAAGATTGGATAGACTTAACCGCGCCTGGAAAATCTTATGAAGTCGGACACGTCCATCCGCTTGCGCAAGCACAAGAGGAAGTAGAAAAAATCTTTGGGCAAATGGGTTTCCAGGTTGTAGACGGGCCGGAAATAGAAAGTGAATTTTATAATTTTGAAGCGCTGAATATTCCCGCATATCATCCCGCCCGTGACATGCAAGATACTTTTTTTATAGACAAAGAACCTGATAAAGAAGAGGGCAAATTGGTACTCCGCGCACACACTTCCCCAAACCAAGTCCGTGCAATGCGCAAATACGGAGCGCCTCTTAGAATAATTGTTCCGGGACGCGTTTTTAGAAACGAGGCAACAGATGCAACGCATGAACACACTTTTGACCAGGTTGAGGGCTTATTAATAGACAAAGACATTTCAATCGCACATTTAAAGGGCGTCATGAAAGAATTCTTAGGACGGCTGTTTAAGCGCGAACTGGACGTACGTTTCCGCCCGGGCTATTTCCCTTTCGTGGAACCGGGGATCGAACTAGACATGTCTTGTCCATTTTGTGCAGGAAAAACTTGCCGTATTTGCAAACACACCGGCTGGATTGAATTTATGGGTTGCGGGATGGTGCATCCAAACGTTTTAAAGGCGGGCGGAGTAGATCCAAAAACTTATCAGGGTTGGGCTTTTGGTTTTGGTTTAACTCGCCTGGTAATGATGCGTTATGGAATCGACGATATACGCCATTTGCAAAGTGGAGATCTACGATTTAATACACAATTTTAATGGCAACAAATTGGCTTCCAATTTTGGGAACCGTTGGCAACGTGATTTTGATTGCAGCCTATTTCCCCCAAATAATTAAATTGCTCCGCACGAAAAAAGCAGAGGACGTTAGTGTATTTTCTTGGCTACTTTGGCTTATTGGCGACTCTTGTTTTTTGGCTTATTCTTTAATAGAAAAAGACATATACAGTACGGTTTTGTTTGTCTTCTACGTACTGCTCGGAGCAATCATGCTTTTCCTAACACATTATTACACTAAAAAAGGCTAATTTTTATGAAAATTTCTCTTTCTTGGATACAGGATTTCGTTGACCTACCCAAACTCTCCGCAGAAAAAATCGGCGATAGTATCACGCGCCATACCGCGGAAGTTGAGGAAGTGGAAGATTTAGAAAAAGCCTACGAAGACATGATTGTTGGAAAAGTTTTGTCTACAAATAAACATCCAAATGCAGACAGATTAACCATAGCCCAAGTAGACATTGGTAAAGAAATCCCTGTGCAAATTGTTTGCGGGGGGCAAAACTTAAAACCAAACATGCTGGTCGCAGTTGCCATCCCCGGAGCAAAAGTAAAATGGCATGGAGAAGGCGATTTGGTGACATTGGAAGAAGCTCGCATTCGCGGAGAACTAAGCTTTGGAATGATTTGCGCAGGTGAAGAAATTGGTCTGGCAACAGACAATCCGGAGGGCGCAACGGAAGTGCATATTTGCGATCTTTCGCATCTAAAAGTAAAGCCTGGCACAAGTTTGGCAAAAGCCCTCGGCTACGAGGGTGCCGTCCTCACAATAGACAATAAATCTTTAACGCACAGGCCGGACCTTTGGAGCCACTATGGTTTTGCTCGTGAAATAAGTGCGATTTACGAAAAACCACTCAAAAAATTAGACGAATTTTTAAGACACAAAACATACACGGGCAAAAAAACTGTGGATATAAAAATTGAAGACAATGCACTTTGCCCAAGATTTTCTGCATGCATTATGAGTGGAATAAAAGTAGAGGAATCGCCAGAATGGCTAAAATCTCGCCTAAGACTTGCTGGCATGAATCCGCACAACAACATTGTGGATATTACAAATTACGTAATGCTCGAACTTGGCCAACCAATGCACGCGTACGACAGAGAAGTCGTTGGTAGTGATGCGCTTGGCATTCGTTACGCAAAAAAGAACGAAAAACTTTTAACTTTGGAGGGTACGGAGCACGTTTTATCTAGCGAAGACCCAATAATTTGCAATCAAAAAAATGAACCACTTGGAATCGCCGGTGTTAAAGGCGGAATGAAATCCGGCATCACAGGTACTACAACGGAAATTATCTTGGAATCCGCAAATTTTGATCCGGTAGCTGTTCGCAAAAGTGCAATGCGTAACGACTTGAGAACGGACGCCTCTCAACGTTTTGAAAAAAGCTTAGACCCCCTCCTCACGGAAACAGCAATTCATCGCGCAATTAATTTAATACAAACCATTTGCCCTTCTGCAAAACTGGAAAGCAAAGTAACAACTATGGGAACTTGGAAAGAAAAATCACTAACCATTGTGGTTTCGCCGGAAAAAATTTGTAGCAAAATCGGCCTCAATATCCCGGAAAAAGAAATGACGCGCATATTGAAAGCTCTTGAATTCGATGTCAAAAAAATCGGCAAAAATCTTACTTTGAAAGTCCCGTCACATAGGGCCACAAGAGACGTTTCCATGGAAGAAGATATCGTAGAAGAAATCGCACGCATAAATGGCTACGACAAAATCCCAGCCATACTTCCTTCCCAGCCAATCAGACTGCCAATAGAAAATGAGGAGCGTAATTTTAAGCACACTTCTCGCAATATCCTTGCCAATTCACTCGGTTTTACGGAAGTAATGACTTATTCTTTTTATGGAAAAGACCGATTCGAGAAATGTGGCATTGTGGAAAAAGATCACATAAAAATTTTAAATTATCTTTCGCTCGATCAAACTCACATGCGTATTAGCCTAACGCCAAATCTTCTCGCGGTTATTGCGGAAAATTGTCGCCAAATGGAGGAAATTAAAATCTTTGAATTTGGCAGAACATACAGGGAGGTTGGAACTTTTATGCCACTGGAAGAAAAACGCCTCACGGCCATAATTGCAAAAAAAGGAGAAACTTTTTATGAAGCAAAGGGCGCGCTGGAAACTTTCTTTAAAGTTTTCCGTGTGAATAATTACGAATTAAAACCAACCAAAGACCCCCTCTCTTATGCACATCCAAACAAGAGCCTGGACATTTTGATTGATGGAGAAATAATTGGCGCAATTTTTACCGTTCATCCGGCGGTTACGGAATCTTTTGATATAGCACTTGAAGTAGGCCTTTTTACTGTCAACTTTACAAAGCTGGTAAAGTTTGGAAGAAAATTGCAAAAGTTTACACCATTGCCAAAATTCCCCGGAATGGAATTTGACGTCTCTGTACTTGTAGACAAAAAAACCACTGTGCAATCAGTTGAAACCGCTATTAAAGATGCAGACAAAGATGGGCTACTAAAGACTATTAAGCTTTTTGACGTCTACTCCGGCAAAAACATCCCTGATGATAAAAAATCTTTGTCGTTTAGAATTGGCATGATGCACGCCGACCGCACGCTCACCGATGCTGAATTCCAAAAGCTTAAGTCGGCGGTCTTCCTTGCGCTTGAATCCACAGGTGGTAAAATTCGTGGGTCATGATAAAAAACTGGACCATAAAACATGTACGAACAGGTTGGGAGCGTCTGCGCCCAAGAAAAGAAATGCCCAAGTGGGAAAAGGCTCTTCGCGGAATTATTACCGGCATACTTGCGTTAATCGCCAGCGGAATTTTAGTAACTTTTCTGTATGCCTTTTGGCTACTTTTTACTTTTGATCCACTAGATGGAGTCCCTCGTGATTCAACGCTCATTTTGGACCGAGAAGGCAATCTGCTTTACACGATCCACGGAGAAGAAAACCGCAAAACCCTAGGCTCTCTCGACGAAATTTCGCCTTACGTAATAGATGCCTCACTTGCCATAGAAGATGATGAATTTTATAGTCACATGGGAATAGACATCCCAGGCTTAATCAAGGCCGTACTTTCCGAATTTGGGATAGGAACCCCCAGGGGAGGTTCCACGATTACTCAGCAGTTTGTCCGCAACAGTTTCTTATCACTAGAACATTCATACACTCGCAAATATCGTGAGATAATGATGTCTTTAATTTTGGAATTAAAATTCAGTAAAGACGAAATCCTACTGATGTACTTAAACGAGATTCCATACGGGAGCAATGCATATGGAGTCGAACTGGCTTCGGAAAAATATTTTAAGAAAAATGCATCAGAATTAACGCTCGCGGAATCTGCCGTTTTAGCAGGACTTCCAAATGCGCCCAGCTGGTATTCACCTTACGGAAATCATAAATTTAGCACTCTGGATTTTGAACCAACTGCGGAATATTTAACAGACCGTACAATCCTAAGTGAAGCGGACTTGGAATATGACGAATTTTCTCGTGGGCTTATTGGCAAAACTTACGATCTGCCGGACGGAACAGCGCTTTATATAAGAGGCCGTAGCGATCTTGTTTTAGCGCGTATGGTTGAGCTTGGAATGATCTCGGAAGAAGACTCCATTGTGGCTCTTGCAGGAATACAAACGATGGAATTCACTCCGCCCGAAGATAATATTAAGGCTGCACATTTTGTGCTCTGGGTAAAATCACAACTGGAAGAAAAATATGGCAAAGAAGTTGTGGAACAGGGAGGGCTCCGAGTCTATACCACCATAGACCCTGCTTACCAAACCGCCGCAGAAGAGGCAATCGCGGAAAGGAAAGATTATAACAAAGAAACTTATGATTGTTCGAACGAAGCACTTGTTTCAATCCAACCGCAAACCGGACAAATTTTAGCCATGGTTGGTTCGGCTGGCTGGAGCGACTTTGAAATAGACGGCCAGGTAAATATGATCACAAGTTTGCGTGCCCCGGGGTCTGCATTTAAGCCTTTTGTTTACGCCTTGGCGTTTTTAAAACAATACACGCCGGCAACGGTTTTGTACGACGTCCCGACCTCATTTGGATCAGACAAACCAAAGAACTTTGATGGCTCTTTTAAGGGCCCAATGACCGTCCGCGAAGCCCTGGGCCAATCCCGCAACATACCGGCAATTAAAGCTTACTTTTTAGCGGGACAAGAGAACGAGATTGTGCCATTTATAGAAAAGTTTGGCATAAGCACTCTAAACTCTGATGGCGATTTTTACGGTTATCCTCTTGCTCTTGGCGCGGGCGAAGTAACTCCCCTTGAGTTTGCTGAAGCCTATGGTGTATTTGCAAATGGAGGATACCGCACCGAGCCAGTTTCTATCTTAAAAATTGAGACTGCAGATGGAAATGTTTTGGAACAATGGGACTCAAACAAAGTAGAAAAAATACAAGTTTTAGACTCTCAAGTTGCATATTTAATTAACGATATTCTTTCAGACGCATCAGTAAATATTGGTAACGCAGTTTATATTGATTCAATAGATAATGCCGCAAAAACAGGAACTTCAACGGACGACGAAACCGGCTACGCCAATAATGGTTGGATAGCGGCCTACACACCAAACCTTGTAACAATTGCTTGGTCAGGTAATTCAAACGGAGACCCTATGAATAGTGCGGGTGAAGCTTATTACACAATCGCGCCAATCTGGAAAAATTATATGACAAAAATTTTGGATAAATTAGAGCCAACGGTTTGGGCTCGTCCGGAAGGCATTAAAGAGGTCGCCATAAGTAAAGCCAGTGGCAAACTACCTAGTGAATTCACGCCATCAGACATGATTCGAACGGAAGTTTTTGCATCTTTTGCGGTACCAACGGAAATCGATGACGCTTACCAAACAATCAAAATAGAAACTGTTACAAATCGCCTAGCTACGGAATATTCGCCGGAAGATGCAGTGGAAGAAAAGGTTTTCCGCACCTATTACGAAAAGTGGACGAACTGGCAATCTTTTATTGACGCTTGGGTTAAAGATCAAAACTTTGAACTTCCGCCAACTGAATATGCAACAGACATTCATAATGCCCAAACTGCTTCACAGATTCCGGAAATCACTATTATAAGCCCATCGAGCCTATCTTCCATTTCAAAGGAAGATAGAATTATCGATGTGGGGGTTAACGTTACCAACGAGGGCAATGGCCTAAAAGAAGTAAGTTTCTTAATGAATGGAATGGAACAATATCACTCTTCGGAAGCACCATATTCCGGAAAGGTAAGAATACCTACAACCGCAATGGAAGGTACAATTTTAGAGATAACCGCAAAGGCTATTGATAAATATGGCTATTCAGCAGAGAGCACCATACAAATTCGCATAACTAATGATGCAAGCGCTAGCACTGAAGATAGTACTGCCACTTCGGATTCGGGTGCTTCAAATAACTCGAGCAACCAATAAGCCATCTCCGACCGAAACCTCAACTACTTTAAGCCCGCTGTGTGCATGCGTTCTGTTGATGAACCCCTCCATTTGCCCGGTTCTGTGTGACAAAACGTTGTCAACAACTATCATGCCACCTTTTTTCATACGAGGAAAAATTGCATCAAAATAAAGGCTGTGTTCCATTTTTGTAGCATCAAAAAATGCGAAATCCAGTTTTTCCGGCACTTCATCGTTTTCAATAAAAACTTCCGGCGCATGGCCTTTAATTTGATGGATTCTATGCCCCAAATCCGCCTCTTCAATATTTTTTTGTGCACGCAAAAATCTTTCATTATGCGACTCTATTGTCCAAAGCTGGCCCATGCCGTTTTCTTCCAAGGCGGAAGCAATCCAAAGTGCGCTATAGCCAACACTCGTACCAATTTCCAGAGCATACTCGGGTTGCAAAACACGTACCAACCAATAAAGCATTTTGCCGGTTTTTGGACCAACAATCCACACCTCCTCCTTTGCATTTTCTTCTTCAATTCTTTGTAAAATATTCTTTAGCATAATTCAAAAGTTGTAAAAAAGCCTTACCTCTATGACTTAAGCGATTTTTATTCTGAACGGAAAGAGCACTATAAACAAGCTCTTCTCCATCAGGCCTGAACACAGAAGAAAGTGGAACACCCTCTTTTACGGGCGCCTCAATCTGCTCAGAAATTGTCCCAAAGCTTTCCCCAATAAAAGTTTTTTTAATCATCACAGGCTTATTTTTTGGCACAACAATAGTGGCGCAACATACGAATTTTGCTTCGCGATTTTTTTCCGCACTCATCCTGTCCATAAAAAAATTTAACCATTCTTCGTCCGTTGCGCTTTCACCGGCCCCCCATCTGCGAGTTTTAACTCCCATTTCACCACTTAACGCCTTCACAAAAATACCACTATCGTCGGCAACCGTAATTAAGCCTGATTTTTCTGCATAAAATTGCGCCTTGCCAAGCGAATTCTCCTCAAAACTTTCACCATCTTCCACAAAATCATCCGTAATTCCAAGGTCTGCGAGCGAAACAAAATCCGCCTCAAGCCCCAAAAGCATACTTTTGATTTCTTTGAATTTGCCCTGATTTTTTGTTGCGATTAAAATGTCCATAAGTATTGGACCGTAGTGTACAATGCAAAAGATGATTAAAAAAGATGTTTCTTTGCCAACGCTCGGGATAATAGTGATTCTTTCCCTCTCGCTTCTGGGCGAGCTTTACCGTTTTCACGGATTTCTTTTGTTGGATTTATTCACTCCTATCTTTGTGTTTGCGTGGATTGCCAATCAAATTATTCAAAAAAAATCTGTATTTTTACCAAAAACCGTAATTCCTGCAGGACTATTTTTACTCATAGGATTTGCTTCTCTACTTATACGTTCCGGCAATCTTTCTTGGCGTGACTTCTTTGAATCCGCTTTTTACGGACTCAGATGGGCCTCTTTATTTGTCCTGAGCATAATTGCAACAAACCAAAATCAAAAAAATAAAAATCTGATTTTTTACGCGCTTGCAGTTTTTGCGCTCCTACTCGCAATTGCAGGATTTATTCAACTAAAACTGGTGCCGGATTTTACGGCATACGAAGCACTGGGCTGGGATCCACACCAAAATCGCCTCCTTTCCACGTGGTTCGATCCAAATTTTGTAGGAGGATTTTTGAGCTTTATAATTCCTGTTTTTATCGGCGCCTTTTTTAGTGCAAAACACAATTCCTCACGCATCTTTTTCCTAGTACTCCTCTCTGTACTTTTTATAGCACTGGCTCTAACTTTTTCACGCAGTTCATATCTTGCTCTCACCGCAGGACTCGCCATTTTTGCATTGTTAAAATCCAAAAAATTACTACTTATATTCGGAATTATTTTAGTCGTTGCCGTAACTACGGTTCCGGAAGTACGAACCCGCGTAAACACGCTAAAACAAGATGCCGTTTCCGTACTTACAGAGTCTTATACGTTACCGGATGATTCTGCTCGCCTTCGCTATTCTTCGTGGAAAGAGGGTCTTACTTTATTCTACAAGAACCCATTAATTGGCCAGGGCTACAATCGCTATAAATTTGCAACGCTGGAAGGCCAAACTTCCGTAGACCCAAGTTCACACGCATCTACCGGTTCCGATTCCAGCCTAATCACAATTTTGGCCACAACCGGTGTACTGGGGTTTTTACCATTCTTAGCCGTGTATTTTCTCTTACTCTTCTCTGCATGGCAGAGTCGCACCAACCTTGGCACGGGTTTCCTCGCGGGCCTTTTGGCCCTCCTCATCCACGCCACCTTTGTCAACAGTTTGCTCTTTCCATTGCTCTCCGCTCCTTTCTGGATTACCTCCGGGCTTATTCTTTGCCAAAGGAATCCTGCCCACAATTCTAACACCATCGGAAAAAGTACCATCCCAAACTAAAGAGCCACCGGCCTCCTCACAGAGCGCTCTACTACAGCCCAACCCATAGCCATGACCTGCCCCCAATTCTCGTCCACGTTTTGCTAAAACAAACGGATCCACTGCCAACCTTGCACAGAGGTTTACAACGGAAAACTCAAAAACTTCGCCACGTACAAGTCCGGCAACAATAATTTCTCCAGTCCCCGCCCTCCCCGCATTTTCAAGAAGATTAGATAGAACCGCATAAAGATCTTCTGTCGACATCTTGATACCATCCTGTGCGCAAGTAAGGCTGATTGAAGCCTTGGGAAACGTCTCTTTGAGCCTAGAAACCATTCGTTCAAAACTCGTAATTCTATCAGAGATTCTAGCTAAAATTAAGCGGTCCTTGCGTAACGCCAAGCTTAAACTCTCCTCACATTTTGCTATATTGCTATGCTCGGCCCAGGTCACTGCCAAATCAACGACACCAGACACTATAATCAGTGCATTACGGACGTCATGGAAAAAAACTGCGATTCTTGAGTCTCCACAGGCCAAAAGTCCATCATAACCGTTAACGAAATCTACAATCTCTTGGCTTATGGGGCGCAGTGTTTCCACTACGCCAAATTCTTGCTCATCGTGGAGCGTCCTAGCACTTACTTCTATGAGCGCTAAACAACGTGAAACGAGCTTTTGGGCCTCAACACGAAACTCCCTACAAGTAGCTTCCACCCCATTATCTTCAACCTCAGAACTCATAAAAAATATTCGAAAAGAAGGGGTTATTTTAAAACATTTTCTTAATTAAATCAATCGCCTCCAACTGGTCTATAAAAAAAGGGCTACTGGCAATTGTTATTAATTTAACGTGCCCGGCTAGACTCCTAATCTCCGCACGTGCAAACTCAAAATCCACCAGCATCTCTGGTGCAAAAAAATCCATATCCAGATTCAAAACAACTTGCCCCGAAGCCTCCAAGCCAACCCAACTCATATTCTTTAAGTCATCCCCAGAATTGACCTGCAAAACCCGCTCAAACAAGCCACTTTTCACTGCCGGCACAATATAATTTCCAACGTTTAAATTCTGGTTTGTATACAAAAAGGCATCCTCCAAGGTTTTGCCATTATATAATTTATTCGGCACCCTAGTATCTTTGTGCTGATCAACGTGAATCAATGTTGCCCCTTCGCCAAAAACGCCATTTAGAAACGCCTCCATCCAAAAATGAAAAGCATGATTATGATTATCAAAAATCACAATCGGAACGCCACAAAACTCTGTCCGAATAAAATTTTTGAGCCCTTTGCATGGACACAAGCTCCCTCCTTCAAAATCTTCAAAAACAATCTCGCCTCCTAGCTCCAAATCGTCCACAACGCCTTCTTTTACGGGTGCAACATAAAGCTTTGGCACGCCATTTATAAGCCTGCGTTTTTCATAAGAAAAAGCATTGTTGCCATTAGCCCCTTCCAAATAAAATCCTTTTTTATACAACGAGCTTTGCATCAAACTTTAGGTGATTTTCTAAGTTCCTTTATTTGAGACCTAATCGACTTATCTTGCAAGATTTTTTCTTTTGCCCTCCTGGTACGGCGCTTTTTCTGTTTGCGCAGTTTAAACATTGCGGTCTCTTGCGCTGATTTTTTTCCGAGATATTCTCTCTCAATTTTTGCGATTAAAAGTTTGTAAGCGCTAATGCGATTTTTTGGCCGTTCTCGATGTTTTTGGCACTTCACCTCTATTCCAGTTTTTGCATGCCGAAGCCAAACACAAGAAGAAGTTTTATTGATTTTTTGTCCACCCGCCCCACCACCTCTCACAAACTGCTCCTCAATTTCCTCTGGCAAAATTCGCAAATGACCTGCCTTCTCCAAAAATTCCGGTGGTAATTCTATAGGAAAATCCATTTTAATATCCTTTGTTTTTAATCAATCTTTCCAACAAGTCCAGAGGATAAATCGGCTCTTTTTCTGCAAGCCCTTGATGGAAAAGCACGGTAGACGGAGTAAGCGCCGGTGTGGTATTTGCCTCAATTACAATAACATCTCCACTGTCCACTTGAACAAAAGCGTCTATCCTGGCGTACCCACTAATGCCAAGTTTTTCTGCCACAATTTCTATAGATTTTTTGATTTTTTTAAGCACCTCTTTTTTTACAATTTTTTCCGGCGGAGGGGTTAAATTAACACCGGTTCCACCTTGAAATTTTTCTTCCACAGAAAGTACCGCGCCCTCCGCAACAGTTAAGCTTGGACTAAGCGCATGATATTTACCAGCATCTTCAAGCACTCCAACCGTAACTTCAATCCATCCCTTTTTTCGCTTCCATTTTAAATGATTTCCTTTAACACGAACGCTGTCCACTTCAATAAAACTTTCAAAAAGCAAATGCTTCATCTTAGTAAGTGGCATGTCGATTATTTCTTTTTGATTTTTAAAAGAGCCCTTTGGAATAAAAGATGCCCCAGCCCTCGCAAGCTTAATGTAAACGTTCAAATCTTTTCCGCTTTTTAACCTCATTATTCCGGAAGAACACCCCTCATCTCGCGGTTTAACAATAATACTTTGCGCTACAAATTCTTTTTTTAGTTTTGCAAAAAACAACTCAAAATCCCCCGCTTTAAAATCCTTAAACATATCTAACTCGCATGATTTTTTTGGCGCCGTATAAATGCCATTTTTTTCAAGCCCACTTAGCGCTTTACCGGTTTCCCATTTATCCATGCATAACTTAGAAGCCTTTTCGTAAGAACCATTAAATTTTTTGCCGGCATCAAAAAGCATTTTTTGTAACGTTCCATCCTCCCCAATTCCGCCGTGTAGCCCAATAAATACAAAATCGGATTTTTTTACAAACTCATTTAAACTCATTTTTTTTGGCAAAAACATTTTTTCGCCGGCATCCCCAGCCCCCAACATAAGTCGCAATCGCACTTTTTCTTCCAAAAACCTAAGCCTCTCCTCGCTAGCTTTTGCATTTTCACAATTCTCCAAAATTTCCTCCACCGTATGGTTTAAAGTAAGTGCATACGGAACCTCCCATACCTCCTCGTTTATATCCAAAAAATATGGCTTTGGATTGTAGAGTTTGGACCTCATAAGTTTCAGCCAAGCATTAGTTCCACTCATACGCGCAACCTCTCTTTCGGACGTACTCCCTCCAAATAAAACTTGCACGGGTTTACGATTTTTTTCTTCAATTTTTTTTGATTCTGGAAATTCTATTCCATATCTTTTACATGCATTCTTAACAATAAATTTTAATAAATCTCTATGGCTAAAACCGATTCTGGACGTTTGTTGAAACAAAAAACTATTCTGCTCCATTCCGGAGATTGGATTGAAATCCGAAAACCACAAATTTCCGTCCGGAAGTAGCCAGCCATCAAAACGTGCAAAGTCTCGCATGCCAAGTGCCACAAAAAGTTGCTCCGCCTGCACTTGAATTTTCTCAATTGTTTCGTTGCTAAACCTTGGTGGACAATGGTACTTAACCTGCCTTGTTGGTAAATATTTTTTCCTAAAATCAAAGATTTGATTCTCCGTATAATCGGCCTCAATTTCCGTTGGCAAAATAGCAACGGGCATCCCAAATTTATTTTGTAAAACTATCACGGTAAATTCAATCCCTGTGCAAAAAGGCTCAATCACAATGCGCGTATCAATCCGTTTCCCAAAAATATATTTAACTTTTAAGAGAGCTTCTTCCAGCGTATTAACAGAAAAAACCCCTATGGAAGACCCACCGGTCGCGGATTTTACAATCGCCCTTTTAATTTTATGTTTTTTAAAAAAATCACGAACAATTTCTCTATTATTTTTTTGATTAATTTTAATAACTGTAGAAGGCAAAGTATAAAAACCTTTTTCTTTTATAAATTCATTTGCCTCAAATTTATCAAAACATCGCTTACATGCCTGTACCCCAGAACCAACATAGGGAACCCCATATCGTTCTAAAATTTTCTGCACCTGCCCATCTTCGCCAAACGCTCCATGCATAATCGGAAAAGCCAAGTCCACACTTTTTAAAAGTTTTTTAAGTGAGGTCTTGCTCAAAAATTTTGCGGTTTCTTTTAGTTTAAAATCAAAATCAGACGGCGTATTTGAATAAAGTTGCGCCTCAGAAACGCTGTACGCTCTTTTTTTGTGATCAAAATAAATCGGCACAATGCTAACCGAATCACCTCCCAAATGATTCATTACGCTCCTGGCAGAATTTAAAGAAATTCCCCTCTCAAGTGAGGGTCCTCCGCAAAGTAGTGCGATTTTCATATTTTTTGCAAGAAAAAAGTAAGGCCATTCTAGCCTTAAAATACACGGGGTACAAGCAAAAACCGTTCTCTTTGTATCGATGTAATTGCAAAAAAATTCTATGCCTACGCAATAAACGCAAAATTTGACACCGCGGGTAAAAAGTTTGTAGACTCGTCCATATGTTAAACACTTGGTTTTACGCAATCGCAAGCGTCGTAATTGTAAGTCTAATTTCCGTAGTTGGAATTTTTACGCTCGCAATCAATTTGGAAAGGCTTAAAAGTATTTTGATTTATATGATCAGCCTTTCTGCCGGCGCATTGATCGGCGATGCATTTATTCATCTCTTGCCGGAAGCGGTCGAGCAAAACGGACTAACTCTCAACATTTCTCTCTACATTATCTTCGGAATCGTAATGTCTTTTTCCATAGAAAAATTTATTCTTTGGAGGCACTGCCATTTACCAACTACAAAAGTCCACGTGCACCCTTTTGCGTGGATGAATTTATTTGGTGACTCGGTCCATAATTTTATAGACGGACTTGTAATCGGCGCATCCTATTTGGTCAACATCCCAACCGGAATAGCAACCACTTTTGCCGTAGTTCTACATGAAATTCCTCAAGAAATTGGCGATTTTGGAGTTCTCGTCCATGGCGGTTTTACAAAGAAAAAAGCGATTTTGTTAAATCTCCTAACGGCAGGCACCGCCATTGTTGGAACAATTTTAATGCTGATTATTGGTCCAATAGCAGAAAGCTCCGTGATCTTTTTGATCCCCTTCGCGGCAGGTAGTTTTATCTACATTGCCTCTACCGATTTAATCCCCGAGCTCCACAAAGAAACCCTGCCTCACAGAGCCTTCTTCCAACTTATCTGGTTTTTGATAGGCATTGGAGCAATGTTGCTTTTGCTTGGCTTGGAATAGCCAGCCGGCGTTGCTATTAAGCAGGGTTTGTCGTAAAATCAATCCTTGTTTACAAAAGTAGAAGATGACTGATAAACAGGGTGAATCAGAAAAACTTGCGGGCGCATTAGTTTTGGTACACCCGGAAGCGCTCTACCATTATTTAGACAAATGCAAAGGTCAAGACAAAGCCACTGAAACAGAAGAGGCCATGCGAAGAATCAATGCCCGAATAACGGAGGTTTTAAGTAGAATTGATAAGTATCACCGTGCCAATCTCCCAATCCTTTTAGTGCCCGATATAAATGACCACCAAAGGCTCCAGACGGAAGGCCTTTCTTGTGAACTAATACCTGGCAATGACCTGCGATCTCGAATGCAAGCCCTTGGAGAAACTATCAGAACTCGCCAGATAAAGTCTCTGGAACTAATATGTGCCCCACACATGAGCCCAGCAGATGTGGCCCACATTCTGACGCAATCCAATCCATTAATTTGTAGTATAACAAAAAACACGTTGAGCGGAATGCGCTAAACGCTTTGGTGGAGATGGCGGGAGTCGAACCCGCGTCCAAAAAGGAGGCCTGATACCGTCTACTTTCATATTCCGCTTTGTGTACATCAAGGTTATAAAAAGTGGACAAAAGCAACCTTGGCGCGTCTTCAAGGTGTCAGATTGCATGTGGAACACGAGCCCACGCAATCTTAAGCCTCGTGTATGACACTCTTCTTCCCTACGAAGCCTTAAGAGAAGAGCGAAACCGTATTAAATACGATTCAACTAGGCAGCAACACGAGCAAAGCTCAAGTTGTTATTAGCAAAAAGTACTTTAGCAGAATCTGCCTCAGCATTTAATGCATTTGCTAGCTTTTGAGTAAGTGTATTAGCACTTGTTTTGTCTGGACGGGTTAAGGTGGGACCAGACAACCACCTGAAAGCAAGCACCCGACTTCAAAATCTTTCTGTCGAAGCCAGTACATCCCCACGTTTTCAAAGAGCTTGGGCAGTATATCACCTATTCCGCCTTTGCTCCAGGTAAATTTTTCGCCTTCTTGCCAAGGGCTTGAAGTCCACGTTTGAGCTCCTCAACCCAAGACACGCCAAGATCCTTAAACGAAATCTTTAGTTTTGTGCCGGAAATCATCCACTTGTCATTTGATTCAAGCATATTAACTATGTTCGCAGGACGAACTTTATCGGACATTTGCAGAATAATTTGTCTATCTTCTTGCGAATGCACATTCTCCGCCTTTACGTTTGTAATTCCAGAAAGTTTTGCGAGCATTTTAAGCTCAAGCACGCGGAACAAATTGGCGACTTCCTCTGGCATTTTCCCAAAATCTTCCACAATCTCAGTCCTAAGTTCAGACAAATAATCCAGCGTGTCTGCAGACGCAAGTTTTTGATAAACGGAAATCTTTTCTTTGGAGCTCACAATGTATTCGTCCGGAATGTAAGCCGGCAAAGGAATCTCGATTGTAACCTCCGGAACAAGCACTTTTTCTTCCATCTTTTTTCCTTTTTTAAGATCATCCACCGCCTGATTTAGCATTCTTATAAAATGGCTGACTCCAACCGTTTGTATTGCCCCGGACTGATTTGCCCCCAAAATATCTCCCGCCCCGCGAATCTCTAAATCCTTCATGGCTATTTGAAATCCGGCACCTAGCTCGTTTGCCTCCACAATCGCTTTTAAGCGTTTTTTTGCGTCGAGCGGTAGTCGCTTCATGTGATACAGAAAATACGCGTAGGCCTGAGTTTTAGAGCGTCCAACACGTCCGCGAAGCTGGTAAAGCTGTGCGAGCCCAAACCTTTCTGCATTATTAACAATAAGCGTATTTGCGTTTGGCAGATCTATCCCGTTTTCAATAATCGTAGAGCTCACAAGTATGTCGTACTCCCCATTTTTAAAATCCAAAATCCTCTTTTCCAAGTCATCAGCTTTTAACTTTCCGTGCGTAACCACAATGCGTGCTTTTGGTAAAAGCGATCTTAATTTGGACGCCATGTCTTCAATGGTCTGTACGCGATTATGTAAAAAATAAATCTGTCCGCCCCGAGCTAGCTCGTGCTCAACAGCCGTCTTAATTAGCCCAAGCGAAAATCTGCGCACCTCCGTAACAATTGGCAAGCGTCCTGGTGGTGGCGTTGTGATTGTGGTGATGTCCCTAAGTCCATGCAGGCTGATGTTTAACGTGCGTGGAATCGGCGTCGCCGTCATGGTTAGAATGTGAACCTCTTTTCTTAAGTCCTTGATCTTCTCTTTTTGTTTAACTCCAAACCGCTGTTCCTCGTCAATCACTAAAAGCCCTAAATCTTTAAATTTTATGTCCTCTTGTAAAAGCCTGTGCGTCCCAATAATAATATCGATTTCCCCTTTCTCGAGCGCTTTTAAAATCTTTGTTTGCTCGGCCTGCGTTCTAAACCTGGAAAGCATTTCCACCCTAACATTGAACTCTTCCATGCGTTTAACAAAGGTTTTGTAATGTTGATCCACAAGAATTGTGATTGGCGCAAGTACGGCAACCTGTTTTCCGCCTGCAACGGCTTTAAATGCCGCCCTCATTGCAACTTCGGTTTTACCAAAACCAACATCCCCGCAAACAAGCCTGTCCATTGGTTTCTTTTGTTCCATATCGTGCTTAACGTCCAAAATTGCGCGTAACTGGCCGGGCGTTTCTTCATACTGGAATTGTTTTTCAAACTTGAGTAGCTGTGCCGTATCCTGCTCAAAAGCATGCCCGTGAGCGCTTTCCCTTTCGGCATAAAGTTTTAATAATTCGCTTGCGATTTTTTCCGTTTCTTTGCGCACACGGCTTTGAAGAGTGTTCCATTCGGCGCTACCCAAGCGGGTAAGTCTTGGAAGCCGATCTCCGGCCCCAATAAACTTGGAAACCTTGTCTGCCTGATCGATTGGAACAAAAAGTTTATCATTTTCCGCATATCCGATTTTTAAATATTCACGAGTTACGTTGTCTATAGTCCTTTTGTCCAAACCTAAAAACTGCCCTATCCCATGGTCACAATGTACAACGTAATCGCTTATCTTAAGTCCTGTTAAAAAGTCCGCATAAACCTTTTGTCTTTCCGGTCTTTTTTCGGCCTCTCCAAACCCTCCCACGTTTCTGTCCGAAACCAACATTGTTTTAAGACCGGGATTTTGGAACGCCTCAGGGAATGCGTCCTCCTTTCCTATTTCAAAAATAACGACTTGTTTTGTGTAAATTTCGGAGCCCGCTTTGTAAACCGTATATGAGATGTTTTTATCCTTTAAAAGCCCGTAATACTGCTCCGGATGTTTGGAAAATAAAAATACCGTCCAGTCGTTGGTTAGTTTCTCCCTAACGTCAGAAACAAAATCCAAAGGATTATAATATTTTAGAACCGACAAGTAGTGGAGATGATGGTGATAGGGGTTCTCCTCCATAAACGACCTAAATTCCAAGTATTTGGATTCAGAATCACGATTTTTCATAGCATTTTCAAACGGTTCAGCCTCACTGTCCGGGAACTCAACCTCGTCATCTATTATCAAAGAATCCCTGCCAAAATATGAGAATAGAGGCTCCTCCTTGCCAGAAACCGTAATAGGGAAGATGACAATCTCTTTAAGTTCAAAAACGTCTGTCTTTTTGATTTGATCAAAAATGGCCACCTTTTCTATCTCGTCAAAGGCAACGTCCAAGCGAACGGGGCCCTCGCTGTTAACGGGCCAAAGCGTTAAAGAATCTCCATGCCTGTAATACTGCCCTTTCTCTATATACGCATCCATATTCACCTCATAACCCATCCCTATAAGATTTTCGAAAACCTGAACCGCGTCAATTTTTTCGCCCTTTTTAAGAGTTATTTTACCTTTTTCAAGAGCGTCTTTCCCGGGACACAGCTTAAACAAATCCTTATAATCTATTGTGAAGGCTACCTTCCGACTTTTATCTAGGGCATAGCTCAAAAACTCAACGGTCTTGATTAAATTCTTTCTCTCAACTTTACGATCTTTTATGCGATTTTCTTCAAAAACATAGTCGTAAACAAAGGCCTCACCCCAGATTAAAAGCGATCTCGAAACATTTTCTTTGTGTTGAAAATCGCTACAGATCCAAAGTAACTTCTTTAAATCCTTTGACTCCCTAAAAAGATCCGAAATTATAAAAGCCTTTGAAGAAGTGTTCCCGCCCCCGGAAATGGAGGTGAAACCCTGCTCCGAAAACTGCTCTATCACTCTTAAGTTCTGCCCGTGAGGAAAGAGTGCGATTAGATGTTTGTTGTCATTCACGCTAGAAAATACAAAAAACTTAGACCTTAAGTGGCATTATTATATGTAGGTAATCGCCACCTGAAGCAGGCGTTACCATAACAGGTGAAAGGTCGTCATTCAAGCCCAAATTAACAGTGTCGCATTTTAAATGCCCTAAAACATCCAGAAGGTATTGGGCGTTTAATGAGGTCTCCACGTTTTCCCCATCAACCTTAGCGGAAATATCACTCAATCCCTGCCCAACCTGAGTTTCATCACTGGTTATCGTTAGCCCATCCTTTTGGACCTTAAGCTTCACGTTGTTGTTGTTTTCCCTAACTATTATGGAAACTTTTTTTAACCCCAAAATAAATTCGTCTTTCACTACGACAACCTTAGTTTTTGATTCTTTTGGTAAGATTTTGTCGTAGTCCGGAAAGTTGCCCTCAATAAGTCTGGACATAAGTTCAACCCCATCAACTTTAAACATAATCTGCCCCTTAGAAACGCGTGCTTCAAACTCAGTATCGCTGGTGGCGGAAAGTATTTTTTCAAGTTCCTGTATTGTTTTTGATGGCACTATAAACGACAAATCCAGCCCGTTATCTTTTTCTAAAGTTACGGTTTTCTCAGAAAGTCTGTAACTATCTGTTCCGGCGATTTTAATAGTATTGCCTTTTATTTGCAGGTAAACACCGGTTAGCACCGGTCTTGATATGTTTGTAGAAGCGGAAAAAGAAACCTGTTCGAATGCCTCAAGCATTTGTTTTACTGGAAATTTAAAAATATCGGGAGTGTCTAACTTTGGTAATATCGGAAATTCTTCACTGGAAATCCCCTTAATTTTAGTATTTGATCCTTTACTTTGAACTAAAAGTGTATTTCCATTTGTAACTGATAGTTTAACTTCTTTGTCTGTTAAAAGTGCAACATAAGACGTCAAAACTTTTGCTGGAACAGTTAGGGCCCCTTCATTTTCAACTTCGGCCTCAAAAGCGGCACTTATCGCTATTTCCAGATTTGTTGCAAATAAAAATAATTTTTTTCCCTCAGCCTTAAGTAAAATATTATTAAGTACCGGTAAGGTGTTGTTTGGACTAACCGCCCTGTTAACAAGAGATAAGGCCAAAGAAAGACTTGTTTGTGCGCAATTTATTTTCATATAATTCGGCTTAAGAACTATACAAATAGAACCAAAAATCCTTACACATGTCTATAGATAAGTATCTAGATATATTAATATAAAAAAACAGTAGTTGTTATAGTAAGTACTTGTCAAAGTAGACAAAACTACAAGAAAATAATAATAAATACACAAGCACACATCAGGTTGATTGTGTAAAACTTTAATCAGTTAAATATGTATTTTGTGCAAAACCAGTGCAAAAGTCGTGCAAAACAGACCAGACAGGCGCAAAACATTGTCCACAGTGGCCGGTTTGTCTAAAAACTTTAGTAAAAATTTTACGCAAAAACACATAAAAACAAAAACCTTCGTGCAAAACCACGAACAAAGAAGTGCACAAGTTTTACACAAAAAGCACCACAATGTTTATAAGTGGGCGCCTATTTAATTTTTGGACTATAAGCCCGGCAATATCACTTCTAACACGGTCTTCTATCTCTTTTTCTTTAATATGTCTCTTCTCCCGTTCAAGTAGCCCCTCCGCGCTGGTTTTGGCGCGTTTTTCAATCTCTGTAAGCATTCTGGCAAGGTCTTTTTGGTATACAAAACCCCTGGCACTCACAACCGGGTTCCCGACCACCTTGGCCCCCCTCATCTTTAACACAACACTTACAAATCCATTTTGGGCCATTACCTCGCGGTCCTTCAAAACCTGGGAGCCCAAATCGCCCTTAACTCCACCATCCACAACAACATACCTAACCTTAATATCCTCTTTTTTTACATGCAATTCATTATTTTTTATCTCCACAACAACCCCATTATCAATCAGGTGAACATTCTCTTCCGGGATTCCAGCACTTGGAGCAAGCTCGCCATGAGCTTTTCGCATGTAAAAACTACCATGTATTGGCACTAAATGTTTTGGCCTGATTAAGCTCATCATAAGCTTAAGATCTTCCTGTTGCCCATGGCCGGAAGTGTGTATGTCCATAATTTGATTGTGGACCACGTGAGCCCCACGGCGCACCAAAGAATCCACCAAAAAGGCAACCTGCTTCTCATTCCCAATTATTGGAGAAGAAGAGACTAAAACCGTATCTCCCGGATGAATTTTAACGTGAGCATGCGCCCCACCAGCCATGCGAGAAAGTGCAGCCATTGGCTCCCCCTGCCCACCGGTAGTTAAAATTAGAACCTCTTGATCGGAAAACTTATTAACCTCGCGAATTCCCTTAAGCTGATCTTTGTGAAATTTTAAGAACCCAAGCTCATGTGCGATTTCCGCATTTGCCTCAAGACTCCCGCCAGACAAAAACACTTTTCTTCCGTGTGACTCGGCAAACTCCACAATCTGTTGAATACGCCCAATCATAGAAGAAAAACAAGCAATGATAATACGGCCCTTTGCTCCGGAAATCGCCGTTTCCAAATCCTCCGCGACCATACGTTCGGAAATAGTGTGGCCCGGCTTTAGAGCGTTTGTGCTATCGGAAAAGAGCACATCAATACCTTCATTTCCTATTGCGGTCATTTTGCGAATATCGGATTCGATGCCGTCCGCCGGGGTAAAATCAAATTTAAAATCACCGGTATGCACAAAAGAGCCCGAAGGCGTTCTAACCCTTACGCCCATTGCATCAGGAATTGAGTGATTAACTCTAAAAAAGTCGACTTTAAAGGCTCCCAACTGATAAACCTGCTCATTATCTATAACGCGGAAGCGCGTCTGCTTTAAAAGCTTAAATTCAGCCAGCTGTTTTTGAATCAATCCAATTGTGAGTTTAGACCCGTATACCACAGGAAAACCAAGCTCCGGGAGAACATAAGGCAAAGCCCCAATATGGTCTAAATGTCCATGAGTTATAACAAGGCCACGGATGTGACTTTTTCTCTCTACCAAATATTGGATGTCCGGGATTATATAGTCCACGCCAAAAAGCTCATCATCCGGGAATTGAAAGCCCATATCTATGGCGATGATGTCGTTTTCGTACTCGGCAATCATTGAATTTTTACCAACATCCTCAAGCCCACCAATAGGTATAATCCTAAGTGTTTTTGGGTGGGAACTTGGACGCGCTGGCCCCACCGCTTGGGTGCGCCCGGAAGGCTGTTTTTGTATGGGCGCTGGAGTTGACGCGGTCCGTTGCTTCTCCTGTCTTTGTACTTGCGGAGCCGGCGTTTTAATGGGTTTGTTATAAACAGGCCTAGAGACAATCTGCCCCTTAGCCCCACCCTGTACTGCATTAAGCAACCATTCCGATAATTTATCTATTTGACTCATGATTCTGTTATTCGATTAAACAAGTCTTCTTCCCCCAATTTTTTTTGCGCCACAATTCTAACGAAATTTCGTCCGTAAGTCCAGGTGGAAAAACCTTGTTGCAAGGAGTACATTGATTCCAATGGACACAAGCACAAAAATCGCCATATTGGGCTACGGAATAGAGGGCCGTGCCGTCACAAAATACCTTTTGAGACATGGATTTAAATCCCTCACAATTTACGATGAAAGGGTAGAAATCAAAGAACTGCCGGAGGGCGTAAAGACGCAACTTGGAGAGAAGGCATTCCTAAACCTTCTAGGACAAGAGGTGATTTTTAGATCGCCGGGCATTGCTTTACTCCGCCCAGAGTTAAGATCAGTAAAAGAAGCCGGCGCGGAATTTACTAGCCAAACCGAGTATTTTTTTGAGAATTGTCCATGCCAAATCATTGGAATTTCCGGCACAAAAGGGAAGGGCACAACCACGGTTTTAACCAGTGAAATTTTAAAAAAAGGAGCAAAAAGAGTCTTTGTTGGTGGCAACTTAGGCAATCCGCCAATAGATTTTTTGGATGAGCTTACGCCGGACGACATCGTTGTGCTTGAACTATCCAGTTTTCAGCTTGAAGATTTGAGCCTAAGCCCGCACCTTGCGATTGTTTTGAACGTTTCTAGTGATCACTTGGACTACCATTCTTCTGTTACGGAGTACAAAAGAGCAAAAGAGGCGCTTGTGAAGCATCAAAAGGAGAATGACATTGCCATTATCAACATGGACTACGAGGGCTCACGAGCGTTTTCTACACTTGGGGCTGGCAAAAAGTATGGATATAGCAAGGGGCCACACGGCGAATCCACGTTGCAAGACGCACATTTTGAAGGGGAAAACATAGTAATATTTGGCGAAGTTGTGGCACAAAAAAAGGACATAGCTTTGCGGGGCGAACATAATTATGAGAACGCATTGCCGGCCTGTTTGGTGGGTAAACTTTTTGGAATAGAGAATGAAGATATTATAACTGCTTTGCGTGAGTTTATAGGGCTTCCTCACAGGCTGGAATTTGTTTGCGAAAAAAATGGAGTAAAATATTTTAATGACTCTTTTTCTACAACTCCGGAGACCAGTATTGCGGGCGTAAGAGCATTTACAGAGCCACTCATTTTGATAGCAGGTGGTAGCGAAAAGTTTAGTGATTTTACCTTATGGGCTCGCGCTTGCGCGCTCGCCACCAACCTTAAAACCATCTTGCTTATCGGCCTAACCGCAGACCGCATGGAAGAAGCTTTGCAGGGGGCTATTGCCGAAAACGACAACCCCAAACCAACCCCACTCCAAATAATCCGCGCAAAAAGCCTGGAAGACGCCTTTCTCATGCTCAAAACCCAAGCCCTCCCCGGCGACATTGTACTTTTGTCACCCGCCTGCGCCTCTTTTGATCAGTTTGAAAACTACAAAAAACGTGGCGAAGCCTTTAGAAAATTGGCAAAAGAAGGCCAAGCAAAAGTCCACCCGAGCAAATCGCTTCACAAAATGCCGGTTTGTTGACGCGCAACCCCTCGAGGGTTAACCGCGAAACATATTTTCACACGTCAGGCCCTTGACAACTCGCCAAAACATGGTAGGATTGCATCACTTTTTACAAAAACTACCATGGGCTGGGGAAAAGCATTAGGAATAGGCGCATTGGGGGCTTTGCTCACAACTGGAGCAATTGGGCGTTGTGCCAGAGACGAATCACCACAAGAACCGGGAGAACGCGCATTTAATTTGTCCAAAACCGACGAGGGCAATCACGACATAGGGGCCCTGCAAGCGATGGTAGGCCAAGTTGCGGAAGGAAGAGATTCCATAAGGGACAACTCAGTTGGCGGCTTTATTTTAGGCGAAACCACAGAAACCCTGCTTGCAGAGCGCAAAGAGTGTTCAGACAAACAAATAGCAGCAATTCAAGCCGCTCGCAAGCAGGCGCTAGATGTAGCAACACTCAACCCAATATTGTTAAACGCAGGCCCGGCAGGAATCAAGCCCCTCGAAAATGGGGTTTGGGCTCGCACAAAGGAATTCTTCGGCAAAACAGTACCACTTCAGTATTTTACAGCAGACCAACAAATCTGTTTGGGACAAGACAACGCTTTGTACGAAACAAGTACAAACTACCCAGCGCTTGGAGCCATTGTAACGGTTAATGGCATTCCTAATATAGTTTACACTCCAGAATATTTTAATGGCACAGATGCCCAGAGGGCAAAAATGGAATACAGGGCGCTACACCCAAACAAAAGGGAATCCATTACACCAGTTATGCCATTTGGAGACGGAGCAAGCCCACGAGGCAAGGCCGGTAGGGATTTTGTTGCGGACGCAGCCGAGGCGTACTTTACCGCAGAGGAGATTAAAGAGGGCAACGCCGTTATAGATTTTTCTATCGGCGCGCTAGAAGCACGTGCAAAAGGAATGAGCACGAGCGCAAACACATATACAGTTTCTCCAGGGACAGACACAAACGGGGACAAGAGCTCCGTTCTAGGCACAGGACCATTTGTTGCAATAGCAAACGGCGAGGGGACAATCTATGGAGAAGGGCAATATAAGCCACAGGTTGACGACTCGGGCCGTAATTGGGAAGCCATGCCACATGGACAGGCTAAATTATCCGCCCCAGGGGCTTGGAGCATAACTGCCAGGTTTATAGACGGGGAGCCGAACTATCAACAGTCAGCCACTTTTTGTGACACAGTCTCTTGTATAGACCTACAGCCATCTTCGCAAAATGATAGCTGGTGGGAATGCACAAAAAAGCAGAAAGACGGTACATGTAAAACTTCCCGAGAATATACTTTAGGCCAAGACCCGGCAGACGAATACGACCTTAAGGTAACCCAATAACTAAGCACCCCTCACCTCTTTTGGCACAACCTTAAGAAGTAAAACCAGGGAACAGTAAACTACTGCGCCCACCACAGATAAAAAGATCACGTTTAGATTTTGCATATTAAACCAGTAGTAAGACGGCTCTTGCAAAAAGAAAACCACAAGCCCCATCACAGCGCCGGCAAAAGTAATTTTGACCAAGCCAAGCACATCAAACCTGTAGGCGATGTATTTGCGTGCCAAGGCCCAAGAACAAATCAATATAAAAATCTCTGTGCAAACACTTGTGAGCGCAGCACCGCGGAAGCCCCAGAGCGGAATCACAAACAGATTTACCAAAAAGTTTAAAATTGAAGCTCCGCCATTCACCCAAAGGAGTAGCCCCTGTTTATTTAAAGCAATCAGCGAGTAATTAAACACACTGTTTAAAAACGAAAAGAACATAGAAACCACCAAAATCTGTAGGGCCACATCGGAGCCATAAATACCCTTATCAAGCTGGCTCAAAAACTCCGGCTGTGTGATTAAAAAAATCACAGGATAGGCCAAAATATAAAGCCCAATCGCCATCGGAAGGCCCGCCAAAAACATAAAATTAAAAGCCAACTGCAAGATTCGCACCGCTTTTTTGGCATCCTCCCTAACCGCGCGAGACAAAACCGGCAAAACGCTGTTCATAAAATAAACCGGAATCACATTCAAGATCTCGAGTATTCGCATTGGCGGGCCATAAAAACCAAGCTCAGTCGGCCCCTTTATAAACAAAATCATAATGCTCGAAATCCTAAAATAAATCATATTCAAGATTAGCGCGATTCCATAAGGGAAAGCTCCGACCAAAATCTCCTTCCAATATTCACGTGCAAACTGCGGACGAATCCGCGCAAATTTAATGGCATAAAGGAAGGTATAAACAAAGGCAAAAAGATTTCCAACCACGCCGGCGACCATCAATTGATTAAAGGCACCTTGCCCGGGAGCCCCTTTGTAAAAAATATAAATAGTTGCAAGCATCCAAAGCATAGAAACCACCTTGCCAACAACCAGCCCGATTGTTGCGTACTGCATCTTAAGTTCAACCTGCAAAACGCTGGAAGTGGTGCCCTGCATAATGGACAAAAACACAGATAGCGACGCAATCGCGACCCCGATTGGAATAAAAGTTCCCTGGTACTGTGGGATTAAAAAAACAGAAATCACAGCCAAGCACATCATTAAAATTGCCGTAAGGAGTCTCATGCCAAAAATGTTGCCGACTATAAAGTTTTTATCTCGCACGCCCTTCCCCATTTCACGTACACCAATTGTAAAAAGTCCAAAATCCGCAGCAATCCCAAAAAACGCCAAAAACTCAAACACAGCGGTATACATTCCATAACCTTCCACGCTCAAAAACTGCGAAATCGCCTTTAAAATCACAATGCTCGTTACCGCCATTACCGCGCGCCCAACAATTTGCACAATGGTATTCCCGAGGATTTTCTTTGCAGTAGACATAGTCGCAGGTATTCTAGTGCGTCTTGACGACCAAAACAAATCCTTTAGAGTGTGCCTAGTAATATACAACTGATATGGAGGAAGCACCCAAACCAGCCCCAAAGACAAAAGAGCCCGCACTTACCCGTGAAGACCTCACCTGGACGGAAAAAGGCGTCCGCAATGTGCTACACTACGTGGCGCAAGAGGCAGTAAAAGAGGTTTATAAGGACGAGCAATGTATAGAGCTTTCCAAAGTCCTAACCGGTTTTGACCCAACCCTTTTCGCCGAAGGATTAGTAGATTCCATCCTCGAGACAAGCGAAAACATGGCAGCCCTGGCGAATAGCATAGTTTCTCACCCCCAAGAGACCGTCTACGTTCTGGTTCAAGATCTTGTTGCGATAAGAGAAGATCCACAGGTTTTAATAGGGGCGGGACTTTTGATAAACGAGAGCCTAGGCGCATGGTGGGAAAAAACGAAAGAAGAGAAAGGCGCACGAGCCTCTTATGATATGGGTAAATTGGTAGGAACTATTGAGTCACGCCTTTTAACGGAAGGGGTGCTCACGGTTATAGACACGCCAGCGCGTGTAGAACTAGCAGTTGGGCCCCGGGCTCGCATAGACCTAATGTCAGACGTGTTCACGGAAAAGGTCACAAGCTTGGTGGAGAAAGAAATTCCCCAGGCCAGTGGAGTGCTAAAACCTCTTTTTGAAAACATGAATGCCCGCATGCACCAGACCCAGAGCCCACTCAAGCTCAAAGCCTTTTCAGACACCATGAAAAACCTATACCTCAGCCTGCAAAACCCACTCTTAACCCCACCCAAAAAATCTTCAATTGTTTTTTTGAGAAACGAAATTATTACGAGTTTGTACTCACTTAATCCGGAGATAATATTTCAGGGCAAAGCATTCAAATTTGTTGGACTTCTATCCTCATTACTGCAGGCCGGCAGTAGTAACACTCTAACGCCAAACACCTTAACAGTTGATGGATTTGAGGTGACAATCTACGCCAACCGCTTACCGGCAGGAGTCAGCGAAAAACTAGTTCCAATTCTAAGGGCCGTACAAAACGGCCTAAGCGCAGGCCAAACGCCAGGCAAAAACCTACTCATTGCCCTTACGGATCTTGTGATAGATAATTTATTTTAATAATGCAAGAAATCAAAGACCGCCTACTACTCCTCCAAGACGAAGTGCAAAAATCACTTTCTCATCTTGATTTGCCACAAAAAAAATCAGCCCTAGTTGAGCTGGAAGCAAAGATGTCAGCACCTAATTTTTGGAATGATCAAGAATCTGCGCAAAAAATCTCAAAAGAAGCAGGATTTATCCGCGGAACCATAGAAAACTGGGAGAAAATAGCAAAAGACGTAAAAGACCTGCTCGATTTAACAGATATGATTTTACCGGACGACAAAGAAACAGTCGCTCAACTGGAAAAAGATTTAACCGTTGCGGAAAAACAGCACGCACACTTAAGCAATGAGCTTTATTTGAGCGGTCCTTATGATCAAAACAACGCAATCATATCTTTCCATGCGGGCACAGGAGGTGTGGACGCCCAAGATTTTGCAGAAATGCTGATGCGCATGTATTTAAGATACGCCGAAAAGCAGGGCTGGAAAACCACAGAATTAGACTTAAATCCAGCTGAAGAGGCCGGTATAAAAAGCGCATCTTTTAAGGTGGACGGCACTTATGTTTATGGATATTTAAAACACGAACACGGAGTGCATCGACTGGTCCGCCTATCACCTTTTAACGCAAAACACACGCGTGAAACTTCCTTTGCGCTTGTTGAAGTAACTCCCGAAATCGCAGAAACTGATCTTGAGATTAAAGATGATGACCTGGAATGGGAATTTTGTAGAGCCGGCGGTGCGGGCGGGCAAAATGTGAATAAAACCAATTCAGCCGTGCATTTAACGCATAGGCCAACAGGGCTTACCATCGCCTGCCAAACAGAAAGAAGTCAACTCCAAAACAGGCAAGTTGCCCTAGCCATTTTAAAAAGTAAATTAGTCGCACTAAAAGAACAACATCACCTGCAAAACATTCAAGAAATTAAGGGCGAACATGTGCAACATTCTTGGGGAAATCAAATTCGTTCTTACGTTTTGCAACCATACCAAATGGTTAAAGATCACCGCACGGACTGCGAAACCAGCCAGGTTGAAGACGTGCTCAACGGCAACCTTGACGAGTTCCTGGAGGCCAGCCTAAAATCTACCAACATATGAGCTTAAAAGTCGAAAAAGGCACAGACAACAAAACCCTCCGCACACCCTCAAAAGAGATTGCCGGAGCTACCGCCGAACTCAAAAATTTTGCCATGGACATGATTAAAACCATGGATGAAGAACGTGGAGTTGGCCTCGCCTCCCCACAGGTTGGACGCAACATTAGGATGATAGTTTGCAAACTAAATCCGGGCGAAAAAAACGAGATAATTTTGCCAATGCTAAATCCGGAAATAATAGAAATTTCGGATGCCACAGAGATCGGCGAAGAAGGTTGTTTAAGCATTCCGGGAGTTTGGGGCCAAGTGGAAAGAGCAAGTAAGATTATTGTACGCTACAAAAACCTAAAAAATCAGGAGCAAGCCCTCGAACTTGTGCACTTTAACGCCCGCATAATTCAGCACGAAATCGACCACCTGGACGGCGTTTTATTCATAGACCGCGCCCTTAGCCTAAAAGAGGACAAAGGCAAAAAACGCAAAAAAGAAGAAAATCAGATTTAAAGACGCCTAAACCCTCACGTGCATAAAAGTTGTAGTAGTGTCCGCATCCGGATAATAAGAGGCGTTAATTGCAAAAGGGCATTTAACAAAATTCTTAAAGCCATTGCCTCTTAAACGGCAGGCCTCATTTACATAATTCCATTCAGTCGCATTTTCCACCTTTGGCCTGGCAGGTCTTGATTTAGCCCCGGCAAGAGCTTTCCGCAGATTAAACTCTCCAGGCTGAGTAAACCCCACGAGCACCTGCTCTTTGCGCCCGAACCACTCTACTTTTACGGCCCCATTTTTGCCATAATCAGTTCCATGAGAGACGGCATTGGTTCCGAGCTCATAAAGTAGGGCTTCTGGAGTTGTGTCAAAATAGGTGCCAGCGAAGAGTTGATCGTAACCAAGGATCTTCAGCAACTTTGCGCTGAAAGTTCTACCTAATTTATTGCTTAATAAAGCAGGTCCGGCAACGTATGCACTGAACATTTCATGTTCCAATCTTTCTGCCAAGTACCATTTCACAAGAAGCTTATCTAGGGGATCCATTCTCTTCCCAATTCTTCGCGCTTCAAACATCCTACTCTCTGCATTTCTAACTAACGGTAGTACCCTCCATTCAGGGCACACGAAAATAGGCCTTTCCACCGCTACATAAGAGTCATCATCCCTCATAACGGCAGTCAGACCACGGATAGTTATCTCATCTCTCAATGGCATGGCCTTTTTCATAGCAAGTACCACTTTATGTCTTTGTCCTAAAACAACACTCCCATCCGAAAAGTATCCCTCGGCTTTATCAACCACGCCCGGCTCCTTTAGGATTTCACTCCTAAGCTGTCTGTAATCTAGCTCGGGCTTTATCATGATTAAACTCGCTATTTAATAATGCATAACATTACGCCATTTTCGCGGAAAAGTGCAACCAAAACGGCTTCCCTAAGCCAAAAATCGAGACAAAATCTGTGCACGTGCACAGATGCTCAGCGTCCGCCCGGGCAGGCGTGCGTACACAGCTTCTGCGTCCCATTTTTCTCAAAATCCCTTATTGTTACATTGTAACAATAAGGGAAAGTAGTGTTTTTCCGGATGACAAAAGAAAGGAGCGGGCAGACACCCTCGCAAAAATCCCTACACAAACCTTTTTGCCAACCTGTAAAGCCATGCCCATACAGGCCTATAAACAAAAACCCGCGCCTTTTTATAATCCACGCGCGCGCCACCAAAGCGAGTCTTAAACTGAGTTACTCCGGAAAGCACGTGGTCTTTGCCAGCCTCACCATCCGGCGCAATCCCAAGAAAATCATACTTTTTAAAACCAAGTCGTTTAGCCTCGCAAATTGCAAACCACTGCATGGCATAAGGAGCCATTGCATTGCGGTACTTCCCTGCAGATGCGCCAAAATAATAAGTAGCCGTATCTCCAAAATGGGTGGCAATTAGCCCGCCAACCAGTTCATCACCAATGTAAGCAGTATAAAGTACGGCACGCTCGCCCAAAACCCCCATAAAATGCTCATAAAAAGATTTATTATGCACGGCGAACCCATCGCGCTTGGCGGTTTCAATCAAAACCTCATAAAACGCATCAAAATCCACGCATTTGGACGTAATACAAGAGCTTTGCACTCGCACGCCCTCCCTTTCCGCGATTTTAATATTGTACCTGCCTTTTTGTGACATTTGTTTAAGAATCGACTCCTCGCTCACAGACAAATCCAAAACCAAAGTTGAACTTGGTTCATAGCATTCGTTCGCCAAGACACCGCCAAAATCAAAATCATCACCAGCTATCATTCCAGGCTCAATTCGCAAAAACATATCGCCACCACGCCTTGCCAACTCCTTGCACTCTTTAAGTAGCCCCTTCCACGCCCCACAAGCAAGGTCAGCCTCGCCATGAGCATCCTCGCCAGTACCTTCGCCAACAGGAGGCAAAAGTGGTCCACGCGGAGCCCAAAGCCAAGTTTTGCCCATCCGCGCCGTCTGCCTAATCACAAGCAAACTCGCACAAAGCCCGCCCCCATCTCCGGAAACACCATCTTCAAAAACTCCAAACACAAAAAACTCATCCCGCCCACTGATACCCTTTTGCACCTCTCCCCACGCAAAACTTTGCTCAATAGAACCATCTTTATGGCCAGAAACAAACTCATCAAGCAAAACCTTATCAGAAGATTTTAATAATCGAACGTGCATGCAGTGAGTATAACAAAAAAGAGGGGCGTATAGAACTCAAAGGCAAAATCCTAGCCTTAGCCGTCCATGCCGACGTTAAACACTTGAGCCGCATAACCCTGGTTTGGGAAGGCAACGCAAAGATGCAAAGAACAGTCAGCGACAGAAGCAGATACAACGTTCGCCCGCACGCCCTGAAAAGCATTTTTCACTGAAAAGCAATCATCTTTGCACGCAAAACCCGAAGTAGGCGTTTGGGCTAATTCATTCGCTACAGCAGGCGCAAATTTTTCCTCAAGCCATTCCCCACGTGAACTGGTGGGGGTAATGCCCCTCCCATTATCAAGACAACGAACTTCCGCAAGACCAAGTCCGGAAAGAGGCCTTTGGCCAGCATTAAGATGGAAATAAAGAGAGGAACTAGGGTCCTGAGAGTTAAGGGCGGGGTACCTTTTTCGTAGGTCGTCTTTTTCTGTAAATTCGCCCGTAAGAAAAGTCCTTAAGAGTTTACCTTTCTCAAAGCGAGCCACTGTAGAATTCCTTCTAAATTGGAACATAAGTGCAATTTCATGGTCGTCGTCGGCGTCACCATGACCGGACAAAAGAAAGGAAAGTAAATGATTATCCAAACTAGAAATATAACGCCTAATATCTCCTACAATACCATTAAGAATGTCAGGCCTGCTCTCAATCGTTGGCGAAGCAATCGCCACATTACGTTCAGCATTCTTCAACTGACGCTTTAACGAATCGACACTTTCAAAAACCTGACTACCACTGAGGCCATAATCACGACGCCTTAGGTTTGGAGGGAACTCCGACACCAAAACCAATCTATTGCCACTCGGGCTTAGCTCAGTTCCGCCCGCACCACTAACATTATCAAGTGGCGCCCCTTCTGCACGACCAACTACCATCCCAGCAAGCCGATCAAACTCACCGTCAGCATTTGTAACAACATCTTGACCCCGCAAACTCTTTAACAAACGTACAAAATCAGGCATGGACATAGGAGCCTCTTGGTCAACCAAATCTCGAGGCATAACAACCCTGTTTAACTCGGGCTTACATCCCGGGCTCCTAACAAAAGATTCAGTATTCTCCATAGCAAATAAAATTAAAAATAAATTCCATCACAAGTCCGCCCTCTTTACTTTTGCATCTTCTGTCTAATGAACGCAGGAATGTCGTACTCGCTACCGCCATCGTCTGCTGTAGGCATTGCTGGCATAGAAGGAGTGGAAATAGGCCTGGAGTCCATTTGTTGAGACATCGTTCGAGCAGGAGCTCCCACAGGCTTAAATTCGCCAAGTGGACGAGTGATTGAAACGCCACGCTTTATGTCATCAAAACCGGTGGCCACAACAGTGATTTTAATCTCTCCAGTGTAAGAATCGTTAATAACGGCTCCAAAGATAATGTTGGCTTCCGGATCTGCAGCCTCCGTAATAATACGAGCAGCTTCATCAACCTCAAACATAGATAGATCGCTTCCGCCCGTAATGTTGAACAAAATTCCCTTTGCCCCCTGAATATCAAGTTCAAGAAGAGGACTTTCAACCGCCGCACGAGCAGCTTCGGTAGCACGATTTTCTCCTGTTCCATAACCGATTCCCATAAGAGCGCTTCCAGCATTTTCCATAATTGCTTTTACGTCCGCGAAATCCACATTAATCATTCCGTGCACGGTGATAAGATCAGAAATGCCCTGCACACCTTGGCGAAGCACGTCATCCACAACCGTAAACGCTTCCGTAAGAGGGGTCTTTTTGTCGATTAAAGACAAAATCTTATCATTCGGAATTGTAATTAAGGTATCAACTTTGTTCTTAAGATTTTCTAGACCTTCCTCAGCTTGTGTGCGACGACGGTGGCCTTCAAAAGTGAACGGTTTTGTAACAACGGCAACGGTCAAAATACCCATATCACGAGCAATTTCCGCAATAACTGGCGCAGCTCCCGTGCCCGTTCCGCCTCCAAGTCCACAGGTGATAAACAACATTTCTGTTCCATCTAATGCTTGTTTGATTTCTTCAGCAGATTCTTCTGCCGCTTGGCGCCCGATTTCCGGATGGCTTCCGGCCCCAAGACCACGAGTTGTAGCTTTACCAATATTGATTTTAACACTGGCCTCGCTATGGTAGAGCGCCTGCGCGTCTGTATTCACACCAATAAAATCAATACCCTTAATATTGGACTTGATCATCCTGTTAAGAGCATTTCCTCCTCCTCCACCCACACCCATAACTTTAATGCGCGCAACTGGAGTAACATCAGAAGGAGTTACCTCAAAGTTTTTACTACGCTGTTTTGCGTGTGAAAACAAAGTCTTGAGGGCGTCATCCTGTTGTTGTTGAGACTGATTAGTCATAATAAAAAAGATAAGAGATTAAGGAAGAAGACCTCGGAACCAGTTCTTGAGCCCTTGGGTCATTTTATCTACAGAGAAATTCTTAAAATCCAAATTTAGTGAATAGCCTTCGCCTTGGAATCTGGACCCCCAAATTGTTAGACCTATAACACTTGCATAGGCAGGATCTTCAATTTTATCAACCACGCCTTCGTAATTTGTTGGAAAACCAATTTGAACAGGTAAATTTAATACCTCGCGGGCCAAATCAATAACGCCTGGCATCTTAACCGCCGCCCCACACAAAATTGCTCCTGCAGGGAGCATCCCATCGCGCTGTATTTTGGCAAGTTCATCTTTAACCATGGCAAAAATCTCGTGATATCTGGCCTGGATAATCTCAGCAAGTTGTTTCTTGGAAACGGTTTGCGTATCTATCTTAGAAAGCAAAGAAAGGTCGATGGTCTCTCTATCGTGAATGTCTTCCGGAATACAAGAACCATACTCAATTTTAATCTTATCGGCAGTGTCTATTGAGGTCCTAAGTCCAATAGCTATGTCATTTGTAACATTGTCTCCGCCAACAGGCAAAGAGGCCGTGTGTAAAACAGTTCCTTCTTCAAAAACCGCAACATTTGTGCCACCAGCGCCAACATCAATCACCACCACGCCAAGTTCTTTTTGTCGTTTGCTTATAACTGCTTCTGAAGCCGCAAGTCCGCAAGGAATTATATCGTTAATATCAACTCCGGCTTGATGCACACATTTTTCTATATTTTTAACTGCAGGCACAAGCCCAGTAACAAGGTGGGCAAGCACTTCAAGACGAATGCCCGTCATTCCAACGGGGTACTTAATGCCGGTTTGTTCGTCCACGGTAAAGCCCTTTGGGATGATTCTTAAAATACGACGATTGTTTGGAATGGCAACGGCCTGGGCCGCTTCAAGTACGCGGTCTACATCATCTTCAATAATTTCATTACCTGTGTGTGAAATAGCAATAACTCCCTTGCTGTCCATGGAAGAGATATGATCTCCGGAAATCCCCAAAAACACATTGTGGACCGGCTCGCCGGCCATTCTCTCTGCATCTTCAAGGGCGGAAGAAATATTTGAAACAACTTCTTCCACATCAATAATATTACCTTTGCGTAGCCCTCCGGAAGGAGAAACGCCTACCCCAATTATATTTGGGAGCGCACTTCCCTCGTCCATAACGGCAATCGCCACGCGGATTTTTGAATTTCCAACGTCAAGACCAACTATAATTCGATGTTTTGGCATGGCAAGACTTTAAACCACCAAAAAAAGGATTTCAAGAGAATGTAATTCAAAAATCCGCTTAAGAAAGCCAATCTTTAAAGGTTGACTCAAATTTTTATACAATTTTAACAGCTTAAAAAAGCTCCAAATCGCCAAAAATCTTGATTAAAAAAATCGGGCTTGCTAAAGCCAAAAACCGTCGCATAAGCAACGCCCCTCCCAAAAACTCGCTGAACAAAGCCTTTGTGCATGCAAAGAGCTATGAACAAATTTTGTGTACGCCACTCACAAAACACCAGATTAAAGGCGGGCTAAAACAAACTAATTTGCGCGCCATTCCCCCGCTTCTTTTCCCATGCCAGATTTAATTTTTCCGTACGCACCAATAAAGACTTAAAAGCAAATTTCAAAAACAAGTCACGCACTTTTTCTATATCAAAATTGTGTACGGCGCAGTCATCCAAACTAAGATCCAAATCGCCGTCCTTTTTAAGAATAGTCGCCATTTTTTTACATAAAAACGCCTGATCCTTGTGTTCTATAAGCAGGGCCCGAATCCGCTCGGGCAAAACTTCCTCGAGGTGCTCATAAAGATTTTCCACACTATTAAATTGCTCCAGCAACTTAACCGCAGTTTTCTCTCCAATGCCAGGCACTCCCGGCAAATTATCACTACTATCTCCCCTCAAGCCTTTAAAGTCGGCGACTTGTTCCGGCCAAACCCCAAGTTTTTGGTGCACCAGAGTCCTATCATAACGGATTACCTTTGTATAACCACTCACGGGCGCCACAACCCACACCTGCTCATCCACGAGTTGCAGGGCATCTTGGTCCCCGGTAACAATTAATATCTGTAAATCCGGCAGTCTTTCTTTAAGCTCATGAGAAACAATCCCAAGATAGTCGTCCGCCTCAAGCCCGGGTTTTTCAAAAATTGGTACGGAAAAAGACTTCAAAACCTCCTTAACCAAAGGAAACTGCACTATTAAAGCATCATCCGTTTTCACACGAGTGGCCTTGTAATCGGCAAACTCGGCATGGCGGAATGTAGGCCCTTTCATATCAAACGCAACCGCCAAATAATCGGGCTTTTCAACCTCCAAAATGCCAAGCAAAATACTGGTAAAACCATAAACGGCATTCACCGGCGTGCCATCCGGAGCGGTCAAAGTTGGAGGCACGGCATGGTAACACCTATGCACAATCGCATTGCCATCAATAAGAACAAAAGTCTGCATGGATGAAGATTAGTCGCTAAACATCCTTGAAACAACCTTAAAAAAGTGATACAATTAACAAATCGCTTAAAAAGTATGGCAAAAACAAAACCGCAATTAAAACTCAAAATAAGAATCCCACATGTTATATTGGACGTTCGTGGGGCCGACCCAAAATTAGTGGAAAGTTTATTGCCGGGCATAGAGGAGCTGGATGCACGTTTTAGGGTGATTGGCGTTGGAGCCAAAGCGTTTCCACACGTATTTTCTGCAGAAGAAGCCATGGAAGAAGCCCACATCTGGATTATTTTGGGGTCTCATTTGCCGAGCGAATTTTCTATGATTGCAGATCGCGGGATTGTCCCGGTAATGCTAAACGGCCTGCATAAAGAAGCACAAAACTACAATCCGGTAGCGGAAGAGGGCAATGCTTTCTTATTTCAAAAAGCAACTCCTTGGCATATTTATGGAGCGATGGTTCGCGCACTAGAAAACTTCGCATTTAGTTACGATTGGGAAAACCTGCGTGACCAAGGACGTACCCTCACAATCAGTCAAGCGAGCTAGTACCGGAACCAAGACCGGCATTTTGCGTTGTAACATTGGAGATGAGATCAAAAATCTCACCCAAATTTATGTATTCAATCACGTTTAGACCAAGTGCACTTCCCACAAATCCAACAATCACCACGGAAAGCAAAGTAACTATAAGCCCGATGATTGCATAACGAATCGTGGATACGGCTTGTTTGATTTTTCCGTCATCTCCGCCGGACAAAATAAAAGATATACCTCCGAAGAAAATAAACACCACACTCAAAAATCCAGCCACGATAATGGCGTATGCAATCGCCCTATTTATAACTTCCATAGCGTTATAACTTTGAGCAACGTCCAAAATGGAACCCTCGGAAACAGTGGCGATAATAAATGGGAGAATATTCATGGCAAAAAGATATTACACCTACATTCCTTCCGGCTCAACAATTTTTAGATTATAGCGAGCTTCCGCTTTGGAACCCATCATGCGTAGTAGTACGCGGAGCGCCTTTGCCGTTTGTCCTGATTTTCCAATAATTTTACCCATATCTTCCTTGTTCACCTTTAAAGTGATCAAAACACCGAGGTCATCAACAGTCTGCGTGACCACAACATCATCCGGGAACCCAACAATTTTAGTAACTATATACTCGATAAAATCTCGAGCAACCGTCCCTGTTAAATCAGATGGCATAGAAAAAACGTTAGAAAATAACGATTTATTGAGGAGCTACCTCGTCGGTAGCAGGAGCAACTGTAGATGGAGCCTCACTAACCGGAGCTTCGGCGACCGGAGCCACGCTGACTGGTGCTTCAGCCTTTTCTTCTGGGCCGGCTTTCTTCTTCTTGCGTTTTAGATCTCTTGGAGCAATAAACTTTTCCATACCGGTCATGCCCTTTGCTTTAAACAAAGATGCAACGGTGTCGGACGGTCTGGCCCCATGTCCGATCCAAAACTCCACACGGTCTTTTTTAAATTCAACATTCTTGCGTTCAGATGGATTGTAGAATCCAATAAGTTCTAAGAAAGATCCTTTAACGGCACGTGCTTTTTCGGCAACAACTATGCGATAAGCAGGTTCGTTAGTCTTTCCAATACGGGTTAAGCGGATTACGAGCACAGAGAAGTTAGGTTAAATAGCGTTACGATTTTAGTTAGAGTCCCAAAATTGTCAAGCTAAAAGACTCGGAAGTCGCATTTAAAGCCAAAAACGTGCACTTTGAAGCGCTTACTCGCCCGCACTCTCAGCGTCACTATTGCGCAAACAACCCTTCACAAAAATACAATTTGTCGTCGAATTCACTCTCGAGAGTGAACTGCAAAACATATTTCCACACGTCAAGTCTTCACAAAATTACGATTTGTTGACGCGCAAACTCTCGAGAGTGAATTTCACCACATCTGGGAGACGGCGCAAGACCGTCTCGCCACGCAGGCCATCAACATGGACGCCAACATTAAACCCATTGTGACAAATCAACGCCTTTTTCGCGCAAAAACCCAGCAGGATCTTGGACTTTCCCCACCGCTTTAAGCTTGGCACAAAATACATCAAAGGTCACAAGGAACAGGTTTGCATCGGGCTGATGTTGATAAAACCCACTATGTAAAAGCCTTTGTAATTCATCCTTAGGCAAGACGTCTTTACACGCTAGCACTAAAGCCAAACGGAAACGCCAAAGTTTTAAAATCACTTCATAAACGGCACGGCCAACACCTTCACGTACGGCGCGTTCATTTTCTGGTGTATCGGCTGGAACAGGATAAATTCCACTCGCTTCCAAAAACAGAACAGGATCAATGTTAAAAGCCCCAAGGTCATCTAAAAGATTAATCCCATATAAAAAGGCGGAATCGGCATCCGTAAGTCGGAGCATCTCCACGCAACTATCAACTGCAATACGGCTAAATACACCGGCAATCTGCTCCTTACTGGCTTTACCACCCTCAATAGGACAACGGACCGCATCATCCAATTGGGCTTTGAATTTTTTATTGGCAGGCTTCTTCCATCTTTTAGAGCTATCTGCAAAAGAATTTGTAGCATTACATTTAAGAATTAGCTGACTGCATGGTATAGGGCTTGTAACAGACTCTGGTCGCGTACCCCTTGGCAACCGTCGCACATGTATTAAAAACTCCACCAAAAGATTATGGGGATTAGGATGACTTTTAGCTGTGAGGCACGCTTGCGCAAAAGAAAAAGCCTCATCAATGTCATATTTTCTCGCCAAAATTCCTAAACAACCATCCGTATCAAGAAAGGAATGGCACCAAGCCATTAATTGTTTTTCAGTTGGACCGGGGATGGCATCACGCACACCTTTAACAATTTGATCAATAAACTTAGCAGAATCAGGAATCTCACAAGGATTAAGTACTCCCTCAACAATCATGTTGAAAAACGCCATGACCTCACCCAATTCAGGGACTTCTGGAGCCTTTGGTGTGAGTGGGGATTCCAACGGGGCAGTTTGCTCGCCAGTTTCCATACTATACGATTAAAAAATCAACATTTACCCCTCCACATACGTCCTAATATCGTTCACCCAAGCCTTGTCCAGGCCAAGGTTCATCTTTAGCAAAAGTTCATGGCGGTGCACGTAAACTCGTTGCGCCCAAATACTGGAAGGGACGCTCACAATCAAAGTGCCATTCTTAAAAAACTTTGGTTTTACATTCGCGGTTACATCTCGTCCAACAATGCTCGGGGAAAGCTCACGGAAACGACAACAAATCAAAGCAGCACGCGCCTCACGCTCCAATTTGTAGTGAGCAATCGCCTTTGGAATCAAATCTTTAAAGTGTACAAAATCATTCATTTGATCTTTTTATCGAGGACCTCATTATACACGCCCAAAGTTCTTTCCGCCATTTTCTCCCAAGAAAAAGAGAGACTGTGCTTTAGCCCATAGCCACGTAGCTCCTCTTGCAGACCCTCATCCAGCAAAACTCGCCTCAAGCTATTTGCGATATCTTCCGGGTCGTAAGGATCAAAATAAATCGCATTATTTTCGCCACAAATCTCCGGGATACAAGAAGTTTTTGATGCCACAACCGGCGTTCCACACCTCATAGCTTCAAGTGGAGGCAAGCCAAATCCTTCATAAAGAGAAGGGAAAACATAAATTTTTGCGCTCTGATAAAGGGCCACAAGTTCATCCTCCGGCACCATGCCCGTATAAATTACATTATGTTCAAGCCCAAGCTCGTTAACAGTACGTTTAACCTCAGGATAATAAGGATCTTCCTCACCGGTGATTACAAGCGAAAGGTCCAAGCCCTCGGGGCCTTCACGCAAAATTGCAAACGCCTTAATTAGATTGACTAAATTTTTGTGCCCCCTCCACACGCCGGTATAAAGCAAAAAATCCTTATTGATGCCGTACTTTTTTACAACCGTCAGAAGCTCTTCCTTATTTGCACGCGGAGTAAATTTTTCGCCAACGCCCTCGTAAATCACCTCCACCTTCCCCGGGTTAACATGCACAATATCGATCAAATCGGATTTTGTATTTTCGGAAACGGCAATCACTTTTTTTGAATGATTGACTGCGGACTTAAGTACCAAATTATAAGCGGTGCGATAAAACCAAGAGTTCATTTTTTTGCCAGGGAAAAATGAAAGCGTTAAATCGTGAATAGTTACAACACTCCTTTTTTTGTAAAAAATCGGCGCATTAAAATGGGTAAAATGCATAATGTCCAGCCTGGCGCGATAAATTGCAAAAAGATAAGAAACCTGCTCTTTTAGTGAATAATGATGAGCGTTCACAAGCACTTTTTTGATTCGCTTATTTGGCTCCTCGAACTTTTCGTACTCCGGATTGTTCATAAAAAGCACATACTCATTTTTTGTATCGATTGCGATTAGTTGTTTCGTAAGCTCATAAACATAGCGACCTATGCCTGTGAACTCGGTGCTATACATGCGTGCATCAATTCCAATTCGCATAAACAAAGATTTTTAGTGCATTCTAAAAAGAAGTGCGAGCGGGATTCTAGCACACAAGGTATTGCCATGATAAGCCCCATTTGCTAAAGTGCCTCCGCTTTTATAGCAAGCCATTTGTGGGGTGATAGCTCAGTTGGTTAGAGCGCTGCCCTGTCACGGCAGAGGTCACGGGTTCGAACCCCGTTCATCCCGCCACTTTGGCGAACAGCTTAGGCAGATTTTTTAATAGACCTGGCCCCACCGGTATGCCTTATGGGGAGTCGATTATAAAAATACTGAGGGGAGACACAATCAGAGCTAACCCAATCACCCGTATGCAAGAGGTATAAAATTTGAGCACGAACCAGTCTAACATTGGATGAGGTACCGCCTATTTGCCTGGCTATCTCAACGTCAGTCAATTTTTCCGCGCCATTTAAGCCAAAGGTATGCACAATAATCATACGGTGCTCAGGGCTTAACATATTCAAGCGATGGCGAAAAGCCGTCATCACGTCACGGTTGGCCTCAAGACCCTCAAGATCATAAGAAGTTTCTTCCAAGGGGCTTCGAGAAGAATCGTCTCCCCAGTCGCCGTCTTCTTCGTCTCCATCAAAAGAAATAAAGGATTCGGGGTCTAACGCATGCAAAAGTGCACGAGCTCGTTTAGCATTCATTTTTGGGAAAACCCCGAGCAAATCTTCCCCATTAGGACTACGCCCATATTCACGTTTAAAATGTCTTACAAAGTTTATGACCTCTCTCAATTGCTTCCGCGGAAGAGGGATGGGCGCCATCGTACGGGCAACTTCCCTAGCGCGACGCTTTATACAAGCGCGTAAAAAACCATCAGATGATAGGCCATTTGATTTAGAGGAGTCAAAAGACCTTTGGGCGTTAAATAAACATATAGCCACTTCCTGACGAATTTCAGCAAAAGTATCTGAAGAACCACCAACACGTCCGTTGGCTTGGCCACAAACATAAGCAATAAAATCATTAAAACGCTTGCGCAAAGATTCAAAATCTTCTACGGGCACATCTTCAGGTATATTTTCAGTTTCCAACAGATTAGATTAACAGTCCAAGACTATAACAGCAAAGATGCACATTGTCCACTCGCCCTCGGTTAGGGGCCCATCCCCGTCACTTTGGTGACTCCCGCCTTTACCTCATTTATTTTTTTATACTGATATTCCGGACGCGGAACCATTTTGATTATATTTGGCATTGGAGACCCGGAAAGATAAATCACAAGCGATCCGTAATTAAAAATAGTTTGTAAAAAACCGGATTGATTCTTTTCTATATCTTGGACGTTTATAAGTTCGATTGCGATTTTAGAGTCTTTTAAAAAGACCGATTTATCTACCTCAACAACGCGATAATTGGTCAAAATTACCGTGCTCAAATAAAAGTAAAAAACCTTCAAAAATTGCCTTTGAATAAAAATGTGCAAACCTATAAAAAACAGCACCACGGCAGTGGCGGAAAACCAGTTTCCGGCATCAAAAAACGGAAGATACAGAACCATCAAAACCAACACGACGGGTATAAACAAAATCCCAAAAAAAGTAGGTATTAAAGTGGCCCAATGGCGACGGAAATAACAGATGACGATTTCATCATCGAGCTGTCCTTTAAAATTTTTATGAATAGGCGTGTCCATTTTTTAGTTCACAAAAAATAAAAAAGCAAAAACAATCTGTACACAAACGGTAAGCGCCACAAGGAAGAGATAGAGAGTGACAAAATACTTAAGACGCATAAAACCAAAGAGCAATGTGTAAATGGATTCGTCGAAACGATACCTCCGAACATACCCATAAAGACGCCTCACGCTAAACAGCGTGAACAATATCGAGATCAACTGCAATGAGAGTATTGAGCCCAAAAACACCATATAATTTGTTGTTTAAGCGGGGCCATCAAGAAAGTTCTACAATTATAGGCTTATGTAGATTTGTAGGCAAGGAGGCGCTGATTTTGCTATACTCCCATTATGCACGCACTTGTTGTTTTTAATCCGGTTTCCGGCGCAAAAAAATTTAGAGATGTGCCAAGAGCCATCAAAGAAACTCTGCATGCGCACGGCTACACTTTTACTTGGTTTGAAACTTGTGCAAAAAAAGAACAGGATTTTTCGAGCCTGCATCGGCAAAAATTCGATAAAATAATTGCAGTTGGTGGCGATGGAACTGTGGCGCAAGTTGTAACATTTTTAATGCGCCGGGGCATTACCGCCCCACTCATAATAATCCCATGCGGTAGCGCAAATTTACTCGCCACAAGCCTGAGTATATTGCCAATCAGCATTAAAGGTCTGCTCGAAAAATCCTTAAACGGCAAACCGACACAGCTGGATTTAATGTGCATAAATAAAAAACATTACGGAATAATTGCAGTCGGCCGTGGTTACGATGCATTTGTTTTGCAAGAAACCACTCGCCCGCAAAAGCGCAAATTTGGATTTGTTGCCTATGCTCTAACAATCTTAAAAACCATATTTTTTTACCGCGCAAAGCCATACAAAATCACAATAGATGGTGCTAGACATTATGTTTCTGCAAAGATTGTGATGGCTGTAAATTTATTGCCGATCCCACACTTTGTAATCAACCCGGCGGACGGCAAAGCAGATTTGTTTATTGTGACTGCGCGCCATCGCCTTAAACATTTTGCAGGCAAAAAAATCGTGATAAAAGGAAAACAAGAATTCAAATTTCAAATAGACGGTGACGTTTTTAAAAGTCGCGTCATCGCAATTGAAGTGATCAAAAAAGCATTAACAATACTAAGCTAAGAAGCCAAACTATTTAATCACTTTGCCGTTCAAATAAACTGCAAGTTCTTTTTGAGTTTGCAAACGGAAAGGTGCGCCGGCAACCGTCACAGTCTCGTCCAAATCTCCCCTTTCACGGCTTTGGTTTGCAAGTTCTGTGAATAGTTTGAGTTTTGCTTCCGCAGTTTCTTCTTTCGCGGCTTGAACTTTTTCACGGTACTCGTTGTAGTCGGTGTTCTCTTCAATAATTTGCTTTATATGTTCATCCTTGCGATCTTTTGCCTGTTTCTTTAAATCGCGCAGGCTAATCAAAAGGTCCTCAAGCTCCATTGGGATATCATCTTCAATGTCTTTCATGAATTTTTTAAGCTCTTTAAGCTCGTCCTGTTTTGCCATAATAATACGAATTTGTTCTTGGACTATCGTGTCTGCCATAAAAATTTTGTTAAATCGCAAAGACCCTAACGCAAAACAAGTGCACTTTCCATGTCAAAATGCTATAACTTCAATTGACATAACCCCCATCATAATGCGCAAAACCGTATTTTTATTACTAACGGCCACTCTCTTTTTGATGGCTTGTGGTATTGGCAATGAAAACGATGTGATTCCGGACGCAACGGACCCCGTGAGCGACGACGCCGTAACCGACGACGCAGTAAGCGTTGATTTCTATACAGACCCGATTGAATTACAATTTAGCCAAGTTGTGGAGGCAAAGAAGGACAGATACGTTCCATTAGAAAATGAGCAATGGGCAAAAGGCCAAACATACATCGAACATATTTTGGAGGAGTGGGAAATAACAGAGAGCCATCTTTGGAAAGTTGGAATAATCAAAAATGGAGAATTTGACGGGCAAACTTTAGTGCTCGCAAAAATAGCTTGTGACGGCCCATGCCCTGCAAGCTATATTCGTTATGCGGTAGAGGAAGGATCAAACAAATGGACATTACTTTCAAAGTATTCCAACACCCTAACCGTGGACAACACAACGATTCATGCAGATGCGAGTTCAGAGATTTCAATCCCAAGCCTAGACGTTCCACAAGAACTAGAAATTTATGATTCCACAAAAGTTGTACTTGAAGAGGAATTTGGCGGAACTATGATGGAAATTGGAGACACCTCATCGTATCAAGAACTTTTGGACATCAAGAACACAAGCTTTGCACATTACTATGAGCGCGTATATGCAAGCGCCAAGTATGAAACGCCAAACACTCAGATTTACGCAGAATCAAAGGACGGCATTTTAAGCGAATATATAATTGTTCCTGCTCCATTTGCAGATACGGTACTTGGCACGCAAACGAGCTCATTACACACACTTGTAAGATTGAATAATGCGGATATTGAAGCCGAATATACGATTTTTGGAGGAGGTTGCGGTGGCTACACAATGATGGGCGCATCATCACCTACCAGCAAAGAAGCAAAACTAATCACAAAAATAGGTACGTTTGAAGGTGAAGATGCGTACATGTTAAGCGCCGTTGAAGACAAGCCGGAGGATTGGAATGGGTCTCGAGACGGCTCCATGTTAAGCGCACTTTATTCCAATTATGACTCTTACGTAACTCGTCTAAATTATGCGGAAACTCCAAGCGAGCCAATGAGCCTCGAAGATTTTGCCGATAGCGGAAACATATTTTTCCTAAAAATGGACAATGGCGTGTACGTGTTAACATTCAATAATGAATATGGTCCGGTTGCAGAATGTGGCAAGCCGGTAATTTATCTTTACCCTACGGAATCAACGGTTGTAAATGTGCAGGTTGGCATTGATGAATTTACAAAAACGGAACCAACTTACCAACAAGACGGATGGACAGTACTTGCAAATCCAAACGGGCTTATTAAGAACCTTGTGGATAGCCTCACCTACCCTTACCTGTTTTGGGAAGGACAGTCAGACAAAACCATTATGCTTGATGAAGGATTTACTCTGGAAAAAGATCAAATTGAATCTACCTTGCCAACAATCTTGCAAAACATTGGCTTAAACCAAAAAGAAACGAGCGATTTTATGGAATTTTGGTTGCCAAAACTTGTGGCAGTCAATGCGCCATACGTGCAATTTAATTTTATAGATCAAAAGGTTTTTGAAACCATTGCGCCTCTTACAATTTTGCCAAAACCGGATACGGTTTTGCGAGTATTTATGTACTACAAAGGCGTCAATCAACAAGGTGCAGATGTGCCAGCCTACACGCCGGTGATTCGTAATGGATTTACAGCTATAGAATGGGGCGGAACTTTGTATTAAGCCTTATTGGGCTTAGCATTTTTGGATTAATTGGATGCCAGCTCGTTTCCAAAAACGAGCTGGCTTTTCCAGAGTGTGCAATTGCACCATCAACAGGCGATCAGATTGTGCTCATGCCACACCACCTCTTGGTTGAATCGATTATAAAAGACATGTACGAATCTCTTGCCGTGAACGATTGGGAGAATGTTGTAATTGTGAGCCCCGACCATTTTTATGCTGGCAAAAGCCACATAAGCCCGGCAACAGAAGAAGAGCACGGTTTCACGGTTCACAGAGATTTTGTTAAAGATTTTTGGCCCGAAGCAAATGTGGAAGGCTATATGATAAAAACCAATGCAACAGAGGCGGAAATTACAGATTTTGTAAAAACGCTAGTCAACAACACATCTACTTTATTTGTTTTTAGCGTGGATTTTTCACACTATTTGCCTGGCGACGTTGCAAAAATTCACGACCTACGATCCATCGACATAATTCGCACTGGCGACCTGACAAGCTTTCTTGGTGAAGGCACAGGCACTATTGAAGTGGATAGCCCTAAAACAATCGAGGTAATGCTCCGGCTTCTTGACGCACAAAATCAAAAAATGCTTATACAAAGGAATACCAATCCTGCACTGGACACAGGAATCAAAACTTTTGACAACACTACGCATGTTTTTGCGTGTAGCGGTGCATCGCAAGCCGTCCCTTTAGGCACAAGCACCTCATCCGCAGACATATCAACTCGCACTCTCCACACCACTATGTATTTTGCGCATCCAAAAGAATGGTACGCGGGCAAAACAGAGGAAGATCGCTACCTCTACGGCTACGACGAGGTATTTTTTGACCAAGCAGGCAAAACCATAGGCACAACAGGCACGATGCTAACAAAGGACACGGTGATTGTTAAGGATATTTTTACAGGCACAGAGCAAAAATTCGAGTTTGATTATTTTTAGAGTTGGAGCCTGCGTCAAAATTTGCACAAATACATCACACTCAGGCGTAAGCATCGGCACATAGCCAGCCCACAGAAAAAACACCACTTGACAAAAGCTACTATATGTCATAAAATAGGCGGGCAAATTAGCCTTTATTACTTGTGATCATGCATAAATCAAATAACGATCCCGGCACTATAGAACGTATTGATGGTCAAATGGTCAATCACCCAGTTGCAGGTCCAATCGCGATGGCAATGCTAGTAGGGCTCGGTGTAGCAGCTGTTAGAGAATTAACAATTATTGTGAGAGAAAGAATAGATGCTGCTTGTAATACAGACCATGTAGAAATATTGCAAGATGCATATAGAGATAGAGGTGTAACACGTGACATTGCTACAGGAGTAAGAAATGGTTCAAGCCCTAAAGTATGGTTCAGTGGAGAGAGCCCATTCCCAGAAACAAGATGGGTAATCGCTCATGAGCCAGTTGAAATGACATTAGGTGCAGCTAGAGGGATGTGGGATTTAATGGCCAGTGATGGAGAATGTATTGCCGACGCATTGTCACTTTAGAGTAGTTTGAGTAAAATTAAGGCATGATAACTAATAAAGTTAGCATTGCAACAAAAACAGGAGACAACGGCACAACCAGCCTTTTTAATGGCGAGCGAGTAAAAAAAAATGACAAAAGAATTGAGGCGCTCGGCGCAGTAGATGAACTCAATGCACACCTTGGGCTTTTAGCCACCACTCCAAATACAAAAATAATCTGCAAAATTCAAAAAGACCTCTTTAAACTCGGCGCAATAATCGCGAACCCGTCTTCAAAAGAAAACATGCAAAAAGAGCTTGCTGAACTGGAAGAAGAGCTGGAAGAATTGGAAGCAAAATTACCACCACTCAAAAACTTTATTTTACCATCAGGGCACACACTTGCAGTTAATGCGCACATTGCTCGTACCGTTTGCAGGCGCGCAGAAAGATACATAGTCGCCTTAAAGAACACGGACCCATCAATCTTAAAATATCTAAACCGCCTTTCCGACTATTTGTTTTTGTTGAGCCACCAAATAAATATAAAAAAACACAAAGAAGAAACGCTTGTGGTATAATCAAAAAGTATTCTTTAACCAAACAGTATATGCAAATACGAAAGCACATCAAAAACCTCACGGAACCGGAAAAAGAACAGTTCGAAAACTATTTGGAGAAAAAGCTCGCAACACTTTCTACAGTCGTGGATGCCCATTATCCAGATCAAGATACGGTCCTCGTGGACGCAAAAATCGAAAAATTTGATAAGCATTCCGCTTTCCAATTCGAGTATATTTTTGAACTTCCAAAAACGCGCCTTGTTTCAAGCGAGGTTAAGCACTCGATTACCGAATCGATGGACTTGGCTACCGAGAAAATGGAACAACAAATGCGCAAGCACTTCAAAAAAATGGTAGAAGCATGATCCGCTAAGAAATGATTTATTTGGATTATGCGTCGGGGACCCCAATAGATAAGCGTGTTTTAGATAAAATGTTGCCATTTTTAGCAAATGATTTTGGGAATGCATCTTCAGTTCATCAATTTGGGCAAAAAGCACGCAAAGGAATAGATGAGGCGAGAAAAATTTGTGCAAGATTGATCGGCGCATCGTCGGTTAAAGAAATTATTTTTACAAGCGGAGGGACGGAATCGGCAAATATGGCGATTTTGGGTACGGCTTTTGCACAAAAAGCTAAAGGCAAGCACATAATTATTTCTGCGATTGAACACCCCGCGGTACTTGAATCTGCAAGATATTTAAAAGAGCATCACGGGTTTAAAGTGACAGAAGTCCTACCTTCCAGCACCGGGCGAATCGACCCAAAAAAAATAGAAAAAGCCATCAAAAAAGACACAATTTTAATTTCGGTAATGGCGGTAAATAACGAGACCGGAATAATTCAGCCAATCAGACAGATCGCAAAAATTGCCCACAAAAAAGGCATAACATTCCACACAGACGCTTGCCAAGCCCCGGGATTTACAGATATAAACGTTGGACATCTCGGCGTGGATTTGCTCACGTTGAACGGAAGCAAAATCTATGGACCAAAAGGAAGCGGACTACTCTATGTACGCACCGGAACAAAAATCTTGCCACTTTTACATGGTGGCGGGCAGGAATTTTACATGCGTAGCGGAACAGAAAATGTTGCCGGCATAGTTGGCTTTGCAGAGGCATTAAAACTGATTTTAAAAGACAGCAAAAAAGAGGCGCTTCGCATAAAACTTTTGCGAGATCAGCTATTAAAAGAACTACTTAAAATTAAAGGCGCATCACTTAACGGATCAATTGAAAATAGGACGGAAAACAATATCAACATCCATATACCGGGCATAAGTGGTGCAACATTGGCGATGAAATTAGACATCGAAGGCCTCGCCGGCTCCGCCGGCTCGGCCTGTTCCTCTGGTAAAATCCGCCCTTCCCACGTGCTCCTTGCAATGGGAGTATCAAAAAAAACAGCAGAAGAATCCATAAGACTTACTCTTGGCAGGCCCACCACAAAACAAGAGATACTATCTGCCATAAAAATTAAGCCCCTTTGACGAACCCGGACTAACACTTTAGAATGCATTTTGCTTATGGGCATAATACTTTTTATTCTCGGGATCGCAGTTTCTGCTGGAGGCACCTACTTTTTTTTGAACCCCAAAAACGAGTACTCATCTGAAGACCCAAAGCAAACAATAGAAGAAGCAAAAATGGCATCAGAAAATTTACGCAAAGAGAATCAAGAATCAATTTTGCGGATCAAAAGGGCCATGGAGGCGGAAGAAAAAACAATGGAAGAAAGCTTTTCCAAAATGGAAGAGACTTTGGCGCAAAAAGAAGAAATCCTAAAACGCCGTGAAGAGCGCAACAAATCACAGGAGGAAATCGTAAAAAAACAAAACGAAGAAATCAAGACGCTAAAAGAGGAAGTTGCAAGAATCGCGATAGAAACTGCAAAAAACTTAAGTCACCAAAGTGGGCTCTCTCGCGAGCAGGCACTGGAAAAAGCAAAAGAAAATCTTAAAGAATTGATAACAAAAAATGCCGATGCTCGCAAAAACGCAGAACTTGAAGAATTTCAAGAAGAATCGGCACGCCACGCAAAGTCCATTTTACAGGTTGTTTTGCATCGCCTCGCCGTACCAACTTCAATAGACAAAAACTCTACGGCAGTAACCATAAAAGACGACAAATTCAAAGGGATGCTTGTTGGTAAAAACGGAATAAATGTGGAATATTTTGAAAGTCTTTTGCCGGTTTCGCTCATATTTAACTTTGGCGATCCGGAAACTTTGCACGTTGGAGGCATAAATTTATTAAGAAGAAACATGGCAAAGCGAGCCATAGACAAACTCCAGCTTCGCGCAAAAAAATCGGGCAATTTGACACAAGAAATGATAAAGACTGCAATAGAAGAAGGTGAAGCGGAAATCCTTGCGATTTGTGATAAGAAGGGAGAAGAAACTCTAAAAAGCTTGGGCCTTGATCCAAAAAAAATCCCTGCAGAACTCACAAATGACTTGGGCAGGCTCTATTTCCGAACCAGTTACGGGCAAAACGTTAGCAACCACTCAATAGAAATGGCTTTTGCCTCAAGAATGATCGCCGAGCTTATTGGTGCAGATCCGCGCGTTGCAATGGAAGCGGCACTTTTCCACGATCTTGGTAAAGCAATAGATCACGATATAGGCGGAGCCCATGACGATATTTCAAAAGACCTGCTCGAAAAATATAATTTTGATCCAAAAATTGTGCATGCCGCATTTGCTCATCACGATAAAGTCCCGTGTGAGAGCCCGGAAGATTTTATTGTAAAAGCTGCGGATGCAATATCCGGCAGTCGTCCCGGAGCGCGCCAAGAATCCGTTACAAATTATTTTGAAAGAATTCAAGAATTGGAGCAGGCGGTAATGTCTTTTAGCGGAGTTAGCAAAGTTTACGCAATGTCCGCAGGTCGTGAGATGCGCGCAATAGTGGATGGAGCCCGTGTGAGAGACGGCGATATGGACGAAATGGCAAAACAAATGGCTGGCAAAATAACGGAAGAAATAGCCTTCCCGGGCAAAATAAAAGTGAACATAATCCGCATTACAAAATCAGTGGATTACGCGCGTGAAAAACAACTCACACACAAGTAACAATATCTTTATGAGTGAAGATCAAAAATCCACAGTTGATAAAATTATAATGGGCGCGATAATTGGTACCGCAATTGGTTCTGCACTGGGGCTTACTTTTGCGCCAAAAAAAGGAATAGAAACGCGTGAGATTTTAAAAGAAAAAAGCAAAGATGCGGGCTCGCTCACCAAAGAAACAGCAATCGGATTATTTAAGTTAGGCAGAGCTGTGCTTAAAAAATTATTAAAAACAACTAAGCCTTAGTGATGCACAAAAAAAGTTTAATTATTCTAATTACGCTCGCAACCACCTCCGCGATAATCTTTTTACTTGCAGTTACTTATAAAATATCCAAACTTCCTGAAGAAGTTTTCGTAAAAAAATTCAGTATCGAGCAAATTTCTTTTGATGAATTTAACACTTTTGCAGACGCGATCACTGAGCTTGCCAACTGGGAGAATGCACGTCTTTCCACAAAAATTACATGGGTTTCCGAGCATGGCACAGCCACGCTTTCTTTAAAAGATTTGGGAGTAACAAGCTCACTTTTAGAAGTCCAAAATCAAATGGATTCTTTTATGCAAGAAGCTTCAGAATTACAAAAAATCAAAACATATTTATTTGGCCAAAGCCTGGGCTACCAATTTTTTGTAGATGAGAAAGCAGTAGAAACTGCACTAATGCCTTTTGCAATCGAACAAGGCAACGACAACGCAAAATTTATTTTTCAAGATAAAGAAGTCGCAATTCAACCAGAACAAATTGGCTATGGAATAGACACGGACGCACTTAAAAAAGAAATCGAAAAAATATGGTTAAGCACTGCCGTACCAGAAGGACAAAATGCAACGCTGGAACTGCGTACGAGTAGCCCGGAAATCTTACAAAACGAACTAAGTCCTTTACTGGAAACGGCAACAAAAATCGCAAAAGAAAAAATCTTACTAACCGATTCTTATGGCAATGATTGGGACGTACCAATGGCAAATTACATTTCTTGGATTGTGCCACCAAGCGGAGAAAAACCGGAAGATAATTTTGATATTTCCGAGCAAAATTTTATCACCTACGCCGAACTTAATTTAGTACCAAATATAGAAAAAGATCCGTCTCCGGCAACAATAACAGACGACGGTGATGGGACTTATAGTTTTTCCGGTAGCGCTCGTTTTGGGATAGAAATAGACAAAGAAACCCTGCGCGCATATGTAAAAACGGCACTTAAAACTTTTGTAAACGCAGACGTAAGCGCGGAGCCAACAGTCCTAGAACCGATCCAAATCCCTCTCACACAAATCGATCCCCAAATCACCGTGCCGGATTCTTTAAAAACACTTGGCGTAACGGACCTTCTTGAGTTTGGCTATTCAGACTTTAGTGGCTCCCCAGCAAACCGCATTCACAACATCCAAATCGGCATAGCGCAGTTTAACGGTGTAATTGTAGACAAAGATGCAACATTTTCTTTTATGAGCCAAATGAGCCCGGTGGATGCCGAGCACGACTTTTTGCCTGAACTCGTAATTAAAGGAGATGAAACCATTCCAGAATTCGGCGGAGGTTTATGCCAAATTTCTTCCACAATGTTCCGCGCAATTATTTACACCGGCTTGCCAATTGTAGCTCGCACAAATCACTCTTATGCAGTTTCTTATTACGCACGCCCTTTTGGTTATGGACTAGACGCAACCGTTTATGACCCGGCCCCGGATCTTAAATTTTTAAACAACACTCCAGCCTCAATTTTGATTCAGTCCTATACGGACGGCAACAGCGCTTTCTTCGTTTTTTATGGCACAAATGATGGGCGCAGAGTGGAAATGGAAGGGCCATATTCATACGATTACAACTCCATCGCAGAGCCAACTATTGAATATACAGATGAACTTGCACCGGGCGAAAGACAATTAGATACGCCAGCCCACACCGGCTTTACAACGGATTGGTTCCGCACAATTTTTTATGCCGATGGCACCACAAGCGAACGTGAAAATATCCACAGCGTTTACGAAGCCCGCCCAGCCAAATACTTGGAAGGGAAAGCCACTATTTCGCCTTTTTAAGCCTAGCCTTCACCTCTTCATTATAAGGATCAGCCTCAAGGACTTCTTTTAATATGCGCACTGCATCTTCTTCGCGAGCCATTCTTTCATAATAATCAGCCAAAATAAGTTTTAATTCGAGATCTTTTGGTTTTCTGCGGGATGCGCGTTCAAAATAACCTAGCGCTTTCTCGTCCTCCCCGAGTTCATAATAAATCTGCGCTAAACTTTGCAATCTTTCTGCCCTGCGATCATCCAAAGCCACTGCATTTTCATAAGCTTCTGCCGACTCAATAAGACGTTGTTGTGCATAAAGAGATGCTCCCAAATTGCTAAAATACACAGGATCCTTTTTTAGATTCACGAGCTTGGAAAAATACAATTCCGCATTTGGGAAATCTTTGTTTTTCATATACAAAAGCCCCAATTTATTATGAGCTTCCATGTGGTCCGCTTCCGCGCCAATTACAGCCAAAAACAAACTTTCCGCATCAGTAAACTCATTGCGGGCAAAGTGTGCATCCGCCTTCATAAAAGTTTTGCGCACAGTCCCCAAAAGTTCAGGATTTTCCTCTTCATCAACAGTCTCAGAAGCACTCTCTTCCACTTCCCCATTAGCCTCCTTCTCGGCCACTTCCTCCTCCTCCAAACGTTGCTGGAATAAAAGGTCCTGGCGGGTATAAATCAGCCTTCTGCCAAAAACCACAAAAGCGGCAAGTATAGAAAGCGTAAGTAAAATCCAAGCAATCATAATTTATGGGACAAAGAAAAGAAAAAGATTTTCGAGTACAAGGCGAACGTTTACGTTAGAGCGTATTGACTGCGAAGCATCCTCAATTTGCTCCAATATCTCTGGAATATCAAGATACGCGCGATTTTGCGGTAGAGTTGCCGGAGGTGCCCATGCCCTTACCTGCCGTAACAATATATCCAAAAATTCCGGCAAAAAAAGACTATCCTCGTATTTGCGGGTTAGCTCAAATGCACCCGGAGCGGATGGCGATTCCAAAAACACCAGCAAGTCACTTAAAATTGATTGATGCGCTTCAAAATAAGCAGGATCTTCCATAAGTCGCACCAATTTCCCCGGCCTGCCCATAGCAAAAAACAAAAGATTTTCAGTTTGCACATGCCCATCGCAAGCCTCTCTCATAAAATTATCCGCGACAGTTTGGAACCGCGTAACCGTGCATCTACTACGAATTGTTGGCAACACATCATCCTCATTATTCGCGGTTAAAAAGAAAATAATATCCGGATTTGGCTCTTCCAAACTTTTAAGTAGCGCATTCATTGCCTCAGACTTCATTCTGCCCAAATTTTCTATTATCACGATTAAATATGGGCTGTTATGGCTTTGGGAAGCCCTTTCCCTCACCTTGCGGATTTCCTCAATAGACAAATTTTCGCCTTTGTCTAAAAGCAAAATTGTATCCGCAGACACGCCCTCCAAAATATTTTTTTTGATTAATACATTTTCATCTCCACCTTGCAAAGAAATCGCAAGTAAAATAGCAGTACGCGTTTTTCCAATATGTTCCGGTCCCAAAAAAAGCTGAGCATGATGCAATTTTCCACTCATCGCCTCGCCCATTAGTCGATCAAAAATTGCCTTATGTCCAATTAGCATTACATGTGAGTTAACCAATAAGGCTCTTGGCGTACCAATAATTTTCGCGCATCTTCGGGATTTTTCATACAAAGTTTGACCAAATGCTCCATCCTTACATTGTTTTGTGAACCTTTCGCGAGCACAGTGTCATGTTTTTCTAGGGCATTAGCCAAAAACACGCCGGCCTCTTTTGAGGTACGGAAAGAATGAATCATGGAAGCAGACATCCCTCCCCTTTGAGCGCCTTCAATCATATCTTTTGCACGGTCTCCAACGGCAATCAGCATATCTGCATATTCGGCCACAAGTTTACCGATTTTTATATGTTCACTTTCGCTCAATTCGCCAAGCTCGTTCATAGTCCCAAGCGCCGCAATTTTGCGTCCCGGGAAAAGGCTCAAAATGGATAAAGCCGACTCCATTGTATCTGGAGAAGCATTGTAGGTACTGTCCAGGATTAAAGACCCGCTTTTGCCCTCTATTTTATTCATGCGCCCGGGTGGCAATTCAAATTCATTAAGCGCAGTCTCGATTGCTTTCCATGGTATGCCGGCAATAAATCCAACGGAAATTGCTGCAAGCACAAGAGTTGTATGAGATTCGCCAAGCACTTTTGGGAGATGAACCGGCAAGCGTTTGTTTTCATACACAAGGGTGAATTTAAGGCCATCCGTATCTGAGGAAATTTCTTCCGCACGCAAATCACACTCTTCATTAACCCCAATTGTTAAGGTGTGAGCGGGGAGTTTGCCATCGAGTTGACGTACAAAATTATCATCTTTATTTAAAACGACCCAACCGCCACTTGGCACGGAAACCGTAGCTTTTGATTTTTCTTCAAAAACCGCCTGGCGATTTGCAAATTGATTTTCACCTATATGCACACCTTTAACATTCAAAAACACAAGCACGTCCGGAGCAAAAACTTCCAAAATTTCATCCATGTCTCCAGGTTTATCCACGCCAAGTTCAAGCACCAGCATGTCATAAACTTCCGGCTTTTTTAAAGCATCTGTGCAGGCTTTAAAAAGCACGCCAACCCAACCAAAAACAGATGAATATGCGGATTTTAGATCCAAAATAGTGAGTACAGTCCCAAATTCGGAATTTAAATTTCTTTCGCTTTTTTTGACTTTATACCTACGACTCAAAACCTCATAAATTGCCTCCTTGCAACTGGTTTTTCCGGCGGAACCGGTAACGCCAATAATCATAGGCCTAACCTGCGTAAGACGTCTCTTTGCAAGAAACCTCAGAATTTGTAGTACCCACATGCGTAAAACGGCTTTCATAAGCGATTTGTTGAGGGCACCACTCTAGCCTAAACTGATGCAAAAGACAACTGAGTTGGGACAAAACGAAGGCCTAAGCCGGGACCTTGCGAACTTTTTTATAAACACGACATCCCTGATCTTCACGGTGGACATAGCCAGCACAAGTATCCACGCGGACAGACCCCTTTTGAAGATGTGAAGGAAGCGCCGGATCCATGTAGACGTACCCGCTAACGCGAGTTCCATAAGGTGCGCGACCTGGAAGTCTACTATTTCCAAGCGAGCTAGACGTATGGGCATCAAAAGTCCCAAGGGTTTGCAAATGCTCGTAATGACTTATAGGCATCAGACCATCAGCGCCCATATCAGCGGCCAGTCCAACTGCATTGCCGTTATGGGCTTCATTTGGGAACTCGTTCACCGGGAAGTTTGTATCTAGATACTCTTGCGCGGATTGATCATATACAGTGTTCCGTCCTACTCCCGGGGCCTCTTCAGTACACGTTCCAAAATAGTAAAACGTATCATCTTCTAGGTATTTATCTGGGGAATGACCGGCTTCTTGCATCCGGCTCAAGCACAACAAAGCATCTGCATCAGCCTCAAGGGCTCTCTGGAAATCTGCCCATTGTGTCCACTTATGCCTTTCAGGATGTGCATCAAAATTAGCTTTAACAGCCTCAAGTAGTAGCGCCCGTGTTTCAGGATCTAATTCGTGGCTTGTTTCAGCGCCTTCAACAGTAGCATTCACTTCATCAGCTACACCATCTGCAATGACCTCAGGCTCGTTAGGAGCGGAATCTAATGACGTACCAACAATATTCTCAGATTGAAAAACAGGTTGAATGGGTCCATCAGCAGGAGTATCTGGTGCTTCTGTCTCTTTTGGCATTAGTATTGAGGTTAGAAATTATGATAAGAGAGGATTATATATGTTTATGCAAAATAAACAATCCAATTTTCCCTTTCGTCCGAAATCTCCACCCACTAGCCAATAAAACAAAAACCCCTCATTTCTGAGGGGCTTTTAAATTTGCCATCTAAAGTGCCTAAGCCTCTGCTTTTACTGTCTCTACAATCTTTTCAAAAACAGCAGGTTCATGAATCGCCATTTCAGAAAGCATTTTGCGGTCAAGGACAACCATTTTTTTGGAAGCCAAGTAAATAAAACGGCTGTAAGAAATACCATGTGCTCTTAAAGCGCCATTCATACGCGCAATCCACAATCTCCTGAAGTCGCGTTTTTTGCGCCTTCGATGTGAATATGCATGCATGCCCGCTTTCATCACGCGTCGTTTAGCGATGCTAAACAAACTGCCTGAGAGCCCACGATACCCCTTGGCCATTTTGAGAATTTTGTTGTGGCGACGTCTTTGGACGGTTCCACGTTTCACGCGAGCCATAAGGTATGGGGTTAAAAATTAAAGCACCAGGTGGTGCAACCGGAGGACCTCAAGGCGTGGCATATGCCCGGATCCAACCGAGGAATAAATAAAACTAGTTCCAGAGTAAAGTCTTCAATCTCTTTATATCTGTTGAATCTACAACAGACTGATGAGTTCCCATTGTCTTTTGACGAGTAGCCTTTTGATTAAGGCGATGGCTGTGAGCCGCTTTTTGCATGCGGACCTTGCCGGTACCCGTTATAGAAGTGCGTTTTTTTGCACCTGTATGGGTCCTTTGCTTTCCTGTATTTCCAATTTTGCGAGGCATTATTTTAGGGGTGAAAGAATCATTGTAAGGGAATTCCCTTGTCTTTTTGGCTCCTGGTCGACTTTGGTCATTTCTTTGAGTTGCTCTTTAACGTAATTCATTTTCTCGTACCCAAGTTCCATATGTGTAACCTCTCTTCCGCGGAAAATCAAGGCGAATTTGAGCGAATTACCTTCATTTAGGAATTCTTTGGACTGATTTAGCTTAACGTCTATATCGTGTCTATCGGTCCTAATACTCAAGCGAATACCCTTTATTTCACGACTTTTTTGGGAAGATTTATGTTTCTGCTCGGTTTTTCTCAATCTGTAGAGGTATTTCCCATAGTCCATAATACGGCACACGGGTGGAAACACGGTAGGAGACACTTCCAACAGATCAAGTCCCATCTCTTTTGCTAGGGCAAGGGCCTTTTGTATTCCCATAACTCCCCCCTGAAAATCCTCCCCATCCTCGGCGATTAGCCTAACGGTTTGGGCACGAATTTCCTCGTTTTTTCTGAGTTGCTTACTTATAAAGATAGATTATTAGCGGGGGAATTTTAACAGATTAAGATAAGAAGTCAATAAAATGGCAAGGCTTGCGAACAACCGGTTAAAACGGCAAACTTAGCCCATGATTGCATTTGCGTTCATTACATTTTCTTTTCTTGGCTTGGCGTTTGCACTGGCAAGACGCATTGATGGCACAAAATATGGCACACTTGGCATAATTCTTTTTGGTTTATTGGCACTTTTATCGGTGGAAATGTTTGGGGCTTTTAATGCCTTCACCCTAAGCAACCTTGCCGTTTTGGCAGGCATTTTTTTATGCATGGCAATAGGCTTGGAGTTTAAAACTTTTAGCCATTTTACAGTACGAAAAATCAGCATGAGGGCCTGCATAGAATACTTTGGGATTGCACTGTTTTTGATCTTAATCGCGATATTTGCCAGCATAATTCCATTGGCAGAAACGGATAGTTTTGGCTACCACTTGCCAATCGTGAGCCAGTTACTAAAAACACACGGAGTTTGGGACGTATTTTTTGCAGGATTTGTTGGGCCAAACACATATTTTCCCGCGAACCACGAGGCATTGCAGGCATTTTTTGCAATTCAAACGGGCGCCTATAATTTAAATTTTTTGGTAACGGAAGGTTCATTTTTGTTGTTATTTCTAAGTTTAAAAGATTTGGCAAAAAACAAACTCTCATCAATTTACCCATTTATTTTTGCATTAAGTGTCGCAATCACTCCATTTTTATTTAGACAATTTTTGGACTTCCAAATTGATCTTTTTATGTTTTGTCTTTTTGGCAGTGCGATTGCATTTTTGGCCTCTGCATATGTAAATAAAGACAAGCTAGACATGGCCAAAGCGATGCTGGTTTTGGGCCTATGCCTTGGTTCAAAGTACAACGCAATCCCGCAAGTTTTGGTTTTAATACCATTTATAATATCGCTCGCGATTAATCTAAAAACACGCCTAAAAGAATATGGCATTTACGCCGGACTAATTATTTTACCGAGTTTTTTTTGGTACTTAAGAAATACAATTGTTGCGGGCAATCCTCTCTACCCTTTTGGAATTGATTTTGGATTTTTACATTTTGCGGGGCATGCATCTTTTGTATCGGACACGGTAAATACTTCCATGTTAAGTCATTTGCAAAGCGATGGCCTAAGCGCAGTTTTAAATCAAATAAGCACAAACGTAGAATTCACCAATGAGCTTGGAATTGCACCAATAGTTTTGTTATTAGTAGCACTACTTGGAACGATTTTTTTAATGGCGAGAAAAAGGAATTTTGCACTTGGACTTACACTTTTTCTTGTAGCGATTTTAGAATCGATTTATTACTTAAATTCCCCATACACTTTTACGCTTTGGAATCAAACAATACGTTATGCCAGCCCGATTTTTGCCCTGGCTCCCACCATTTTTGTTTTGTGCGCACTTAAATCAAATTACACCGGCAAAGCTTTACTGACCTTTGCAAGTTTTATATTGGCATTTCAAATCTTTAGCAACTCATTCCTTTTTAATCCCACATATACATCCGTTTTGGCTCAAGGCTTTACACAAAATCAAACTCTCACAGACCAATTTTTAAGCATAGAATTGCCGGATTATAAAGAATTGTTGCCGGTGCTAACGGCGCTCAGAAATCAAGAAAAAGACGCCACACCAACAATCGCACTGGCAGGTTTAACGCCATATGCATTATTCGAAAAAGAAGGATTCATAGCTCTCTACGTAAACATAGACGGATGCACAACTTGCAAATATCCCGCATATAAAAATGCACAAAAATCCATACGCACATATCCATCGCAAAAAGACTGGGAAAGTGCACTTAATTTACTCAACGTGGATTATCTTTTAGTGGATTACGTGAGCTATGAACCAAATATAAAAATGTTAGAGGAAGAGTGGGCAAAAAATAATCCAAATCTTTTTACACAAATATTAAAAACCACCCGCTACAGTCTATACGCAATCAACTAAATTTTTGGATTTAAAATACTCAAAAAGAAAGAAGAAAACAGGCTCTGAATCCCCAAAATCATAAGCGATGAAGATAGCGCAATAACATTCGCCTCATGTAGGTTTTGGAAATCAGCTTGCACCCATTCATACACAACGTAGAGATCCATAAAAAATCCAAAAGAAAAAAGTAGCAGACCAAAAACAAGTCCGCGTTCAACCGTAAAGATTTTATAAAAGTTTTTAATAAACGAATCTTTAAATTTAAACTTTTGAGTTTGTGCATAAGCCTTTGCTTGCACGCCGGTAATTAAAACTTGGTAGCCCAAAATAGCGAGCAAACTTCCAAGCAACGCCGTGTGATAATCAAATGTAATTCCAAACAAATTCAAAGGACCACCAAGCAAAGCAAACATCAGCAAAAATCCTGCAAGCATAAAAACAAATCCAGGCATCAAAAATAAATAAGTTGGGCTGTACAAAAACATAAATTTTAAGTGCCTCCATCCATCCCTCCACGTATTTAAATGTGGCGCACGATTGCGTTTGTCTTTGTATAAAGTGATTGGGATTTCTTTGATTTTAAGCTTTAGTAGTCCGGATTTTATTAACATCTCAGATGCAAATTCCATGCCTTGTGAGTCCAAACACAATCTGTAAAAAGCCTCTTTTGTAAGACATCTCATCCCGGAATTACAGTCGGAAATTTTTGTTTTAAAAAGTAAATTTAAAATAAAAGTTAGCACCGGAGTCCCCAAATAACGATGCAAAAAAGGCATAGCACCCTTTTCTATTTTTCCACGGATTCTAGTTCCAATCACTAAGTCGTAACCGTTTTGTATATACTTAACAAACTCATCAATTTCCTCAAAATTATAAGAATCATCCGCATCTCCCATCAACAAATATTTGCCATTCGCCTCGCTCATTCCGGCTATTAACGCATTGCCATAACCTTTCTCTTTAACGTAAATAACACGTGCCCCCAACCCTTTTGCAATCTCCACACTTCTGTCCGTGGATCCATTGTCCGCAACAATCACTTCTCCGCTAATGTTCAATCTTTTTAAAGACAAAAGAGCTTTTTTTATAACAATCGCAAGAGTCTGCTCTTCGTTTAAACATGGAATGATGATAGATAAAAGCATTTATTTGTTTGGTTGCGCTTTTTCAAATTCAAAAGCACTTTGGATTATATCATCAATTGTTTTTTGTGGAACAAAACCGAGTAAATCGCGGGCCTTTTTGCAAGAAGCAAGTAGGGCGGGCACATCTCCATCTCGCGCCGGCTCAACTTGAATTTTTGCACTAATGCCACTCACCTTTGCGCACAGGTCAATAATTTCCAATACGGAATGCCCACGCTCCGTCCCAAGGTTGATAAACTGGCTTTGACTGGCCTTTTTTTGCAGATATTCCATGCCCAAAATATGCGCCCTCGCGATGTCTGTAACGTGCAAATAATCACGAATACACGTGCCATCAAAAGTATCATAATTCGTCCCAAAAACTTTTACGCTCTCGCCAGCCATCAGCCTTTTGAAAACTGAACGGATCAAATGCGTTTCCGGCTCGTGCATTTCACCAAATCGCAAATCATCCGAACTCCCGCCAGCATTAAAATAGCGAAATGCAATAAATTCTAGCCCATGATTTTCCGAATATTCCGTGAGCATTTTTTCGAACATAACTTTGGTTTTTCCATAAACGGAAACGGGATTTAGCGGATGATTTTCCTCAATAGGTAATTTTTTTGGCGCCCCATAAACAGATGCAGTAGAAGAAAAAATCATTTTATTGCAACCCGCAGAAAGCATGGCCTCAAGAAGCATTTTTCCACCATTTACATTATTATTTTCATATTTTTCCGGATTAAGCCCAGACTCACTAACCACGCTAAAAGCTGCAAAATGGAACACGCACAAAAATTTATGGCGACTAAATACCATGCGCAAAAAATCACTATCCAAAATTGAGCCTTTATAAAATTTTGCCCGTGGATGAACTAGCGCTTCATTGCCCGTGCTCAAATCATCCACAATAATAACTTCAAAACCGGAGTCGATCAAAAGTTTTACAACATTGGAGCCAATATAGCCTGCCCCGCCGGTAACAAGAATTTCACTCATTTGCGCGGTCTAAAAATTAAAAACTTATAAGCCACAAAGTTTACACAAGTTGTAATAAAAATGGAACTCACTTGGGCGAAAATCTTTATATCAAACAATGTTGCAAAAACTAAATTCAATTTTGCAAAAACCACCATCATAAAAATGTTGAACGCCAAAAACTCCATAAACAAAACATATGATTTTTTTGCACCCGCACCAACGTGAAAAGTAAATTTTTTATTTAATAAAAAACTACTCACGACGCCGGCCCCATACCCTAAAATAGACGCCCAAAAAAGTGGTACATGCACCAACAAACAAAAATTTAAAACCGCGAGCGTCAGTAAAAAACTCATTAGCCCGGCCCCCAAAAAACTTATCACCTCCCCACCCAGTTTTCTTAAATCAAATTTCATACCACAAGTTTAAGTCCAAAACGACCATCATTGCAAAAAGTAATATTTTGCGTCTCATTTCTCTTAAAATCCCTTATTGTTACATTGTAACAATAAGGGAAAGTAGAGTTTTTCCGGGTGGCGAAGGCAGAAAGCAACCTACACAACCCTCATCGTAATAATTGCAAAAAATTCTCAGCCAGCTATTATTCCGGCACATCATCGACTAATCACCTTAAGCATGCAAATTCCTAGACGCAAAACCAGAACCTGCCTAGTTGGCCACGGCGCAAACCAAGTCAAAATTGGGTCCGCCTATCCCGTTGCGATTCAAACCATGACCACAGCCAAAACTCACGACATCCACGCGGTCATCAAAGAGATAAAAACAGTCCAAAATAGTGGTTGCGACCTAATCCGTGTGGCGATTCCAACCTTAGAAGACGCGAAAGCCATCCCGTTGATCAAAGAAAAAATCGCAATGCCACTTGTTGCAGATATTCATTTTGACCCCCGCCTCGCAATCGCAGCCATGGAATACGGGGCCGATAAAATCCGCATAAATCCAGGCAATTTCTTAGACCTCTCAGCCTTAAAACAGGTTGTCACCCTCGCAAAGCAAAAAGAAGTTGCAATTCGCATTGGAGTTAACGCCGGCTCGCTGGAAAAAGATTTATGGGCAAAATATGGTGCGCCAAATGCAGATGCTTTAACCGAATCCGCCATCCGCTGGGTAAAATTTATGGAAGATTTGGATTTTACGAATTTTGTAGTTTCGCTCAAAAGCTCAAACGTGCGCACAATGATAGAGGCCTACCAAAAATTTGCCGAGCAAGACGCAAAAATACATAAGACAGAAGGCATTCCACTGCACCTCGGCGTAACGGAAGCCGGATTGCTACTCCCGGGCGCAATTAAAAGCGCAGTTGGCCTCGGAACGCTACTTTCGCAAGGCGTGGGCGATACAATTCGCGTGTCTACGGTTGGCAGTATTGCGGATGAAGTCATGGTCTGCCGAGAAATTTTAAAATCCCTCGGCTTATATTCAAAAGAGCCAAATTTAATTGCCTGCCCAACCTGTGGACGCACAGAAATTGATCTTCCGGCCATGGTCAAAAAAGTGGAAAAAGCCATCAAGCACATTAAAAAACCAATCCGCATTGCTGTTATGGGATGCGTTGTTAACGGCCCCGGAGAGGCTCGCGAGGCAGATTTTGCTCTGGCCGGCGGTAAGCATAGTGGCGCGCTTTATTACAAAGGCCAGCTCTATAAATCTGGAGTCCCAGAAAAAGATTTGGTGAAGGAGCTGATCAAGTTGATCGAAGAGAAAAGCTAAAATCCTTACAAATCGTTCCCTGAGTACGACAAGTTAAAGCTTTTATTGATCAAGGGGAAGTCTGGCACTATGTTTCCAGGCCCGGCGCATTCAAGAAGAGACCAGTTTATAAAAGATGGATCACGTGGGAACACCCTGCTGATTTCACCTTGAGAATCGGTAGCCACAAAATACAAAATCTCTCCACGCCAACCTTCCACACAATTTACAGCCAAAGCGTTCTTTTTAAGCACAACATCCTCCTTGCTGATGATCTCACCATCCGGCAATTGTCGTAATGCATTTTGGATAATCGCAACAGAGCCATAAACCTCTTTAATTCGAACGAGGAATCGGGCATAGGCATCTCCATCTTGTTCCGTCGCGACAACCCCTATACCAAGCTCATCATAAGCCGCATAAGGAAAATCAACACGTGTGTCCTTAGCCATCCCCAAGGCCCTGGCAGGCATGCCCATCGCCCCTTGGCATATGGCAACATCCCTATCTAACTTACCGGTACTTTTTAAACGATTTAAAAGAGAACTGCTGTTCTGCGCTATTTCAATCACCTCGGAGAAGTCTTTGCTTATTTTTTTCAAATTTTCACTCAAAAATTTAGCATCCTCTTCCATTATATCTTTTTTCACCCCGCCGATAGCATTTACACCTCTCAAAAACCTGCTCTCGGTAAGTTTCTCATTTATTTGCATCATCATTTCGCGTAAGCGCGGGCCATTACTTCCACCAAAATTAAATCCGGTATCCAGCATCATTGCGCCGATATCTCCAAAATGATTCGCCAATCGTTCTAGTTCGGCATATACAACACGTAGGTATCGAGCACGCTTGGGAACTTTTATATCGCTCAACTGCTCTACTGCCTGGCAGAAAGCCAAGGAATGAGCAAATGAACTATCCCCGGAAATCTTTTCAGAAAGACGTAACTTTTCTGCTAACGGCAATTTTTCAAATAATTTTTCACTTCCTTTATGTACAAAACCGAGTTTCGCCTCTAAAAGCATAATTTCTTCACCTGCCACACTAAAACGGAAATGGCCTGGCTCAATAATACCGGCATGAATCGGTCCAACCGGGATCTCATAAATACCCTCGCCTTCAACTCGCTGGAATTCATATGAACCACTCGCCAACGCGGGCCTGGAATCCCAAGCAAAATCTTTTCTAAGTGGATAGACATTACTTGGCCAATTCTCATGTAGAATCAATGGCCTTTCATCCGGATTGTTTACCGGCTTAAGACCAAAAAAAGTCTTTATTCTCTTCTCATAGCCCAAGGCTTCATGCATGAAAGGTGAAAGTGACGGGAATTCTTCCATGTCTTTTAGCTGAATATATGGGACAAGGAACCCATTTTCTTCCGGCAATCCAAGCACATACCAAACCTTATAACAGCCGTTTTCCTTTCGCTCGTCGGTTGCGGTAATTAGTTTTAATGTGAGTTTTTTATCCTCATGCAAATCTTGGACAACTTTAATGATTTCCGGAATCTGCACCTCAAAAATCGTAACATTGCCAAAAGACAATGATTCAGTATCGCTAGGAATATATTTTGTGATTGTTTTGTTCATAAAATTAATATTGTGAAACTACTGTATTTATTAACGTAAGTAAAAATTGTGGAACATAAAAACTTAAAGTCAAAGCAACAGTTAAAAGTACAAGTGGAGGCAAAATGAGCCAAACACTTATCTCTCCGGTTTTAATCTCCGCAGGCTTAGCCCCAAATGTCATAGCAACAACATGTTTGAAGAAACCCACAAAAAGAATCGCTGTTAACAATATGGTAGTAACACCCAAGAATGGATGAGCCTGTATTCCAGCGGAAATAATAAAGATTTTAGTCAAAAATATCCCAAAGGGTGGAGTACCGGTGATAGCAAAAAAACCAGTTAAAAACAACACACCGGTAACCGGCAAGGCAGTTATAACCCCTCTTACATTTATAATTTTTGTAGAACTATATTTTAAGAAGATATTACCAACGGATAGAAATAGCGCAGACTTAATAAGAGAATGATAAATAAGATGGAAAATGGCTGCAAATACGCCAAGGCCACCAAAGCCAAATCCAAGCGCGATTATACCCATATTCTCAATACTGGAATACGCTAGAAGTCGCTTATAATTCTTCTGGCCAAAGATGATGAAGACGGCGATTAGGACGGAAAGCAAACCAAATGCCATTAACAACTTTTGTGAGAACTCAGAGCCAACAGCCAAATCCGTAACCGCCTTAAACCTTAGTACTGCAATAAATGCTACATTCAAAAGTACTCCCGAAAGCAAAGCACTTATAGGCACCGGTGCCTTACTATGCGCATCGGGGAGCCAAGTGTGCATAGGAGCAAGACCCACTTTTGTACCATAACCAACCAATACGAACACAAAAGCCATTTTGGCAATCGTGGGGTCGAGATTAACTGCATTAGACAACAAGGTAGTCCAGGTCACAGCCTCCGCACCAATTTGAAACGAGGTAAAGTACAATAACGTCCCAAAAAATGCTAATAAGAGACCTACGGAATTTATAATTAAATATTTCCAAGCAGCTTCCATAGCCGTTGGTTTATTATAAAAACTTATCAAGAAAGCGGTGGAAAGCGTAGTGGCTTCAATGGCAATCCAAGTAAAAATAGGGCTACTGGAAGTGGAGGCCAAGAACATAGCCCCCAAGAAAAGATTCAACAAAATAAAATATTGTTTGACCTCTTTATATCCAATAATCTCTTTAGAAGTTTCTTCTCGCAAATAACGTACGGAATATATCGTAGCCGCAAGCCCAACAAAGGCAACTATCATCATAATAATCGCTCCTAAGGCATCTACGGAAAAAAATGACCACTGACTGTAGCTTCCAACGGTAGCAACCTTCATTGCGATAACCATTGACCCGAAAAATGCAACTAAAGAAGCAATGACTGAAGAAGCTTCCATAACAATTCTGTTCTTGGACATCAGACAAGCGATAGCTGAAACGATGATAACTGCGAAAATGAGGATAAGCTCCATAGTATTAATCTTTTAAGTTTTTCATTTCGGTCACGTCAAGCGTTCCAAAATGTTTATAGATATTGGATATAAAAATAGTGGCTATAAAAATCCAGATAAAGATATCGAACAGAATTCCAGCTTGTAAACCTGCCGACTGTTCTAAACCGGCAAAGAGAGCAAAGGTTACAATACTGTTTTCCAAGGACAACACCCCTATAATCTGAGAAATAGCTCCTTTGCGATTCACAATCAAAAACAATGAAACAAAAAGTGCAGAAAGAGTTAAAGACAAGAGCTCTTGATTGGCAGGCACAATAGATCCCAAGGATGAGAATACAGACGAATGGGCCAGTATTGTAAGACCCGTTACAATAATGAGGGCAAGTGGAGTGCTAACAAAAGAACTAGCCGAAAATTTTAAACCATCCCTCTTTATAAGGCGGAAAATAAATGTTGGAGCAAGAATTACTTTAACCAGCAACATCAAGATCACCACGAACAATGAATAAATATTATTCGTCTCTAAGTAAAAAACGAACAACAAGATCACAACCAAAAGGGATTGGAATCCATAAAGGACGGTAGCCTCAGAGTTCTTTTTCACAAGGTGCAAAAAGAAAACAGTGAGGAAGAAAAGTGCCAATATAAACTGAAAGAGTGTTAGGTCCATATTATTGTAATAAGGCTATTGCCACGCAGCTAAGAATAAAAGAAACTATTAGAAGATCGGGCAATCGGAAGAATCTGAATTTTGCCATACATGATTCAATCATTGCTATCACCACGTAAACAACAAACACTTTTACTAAAAAGGCGATGACCCCAATCAATATTGCTTTAGGGTCGGCACTTTGTGCTATTCCTAGCGGGAAAAATAGATTTGTTCCCAAGGTGGCAAATATCAAAAGCTTATTTGCAGATGCCCATTCCAATAGCGCCAATTTCTTTCCGGAATATTCCAAAATCATAGCTTCATGCACCATAGTTAATTCCAAGTGAGTTGCCGGATTATCAAAAGGGAAACGCGCCGTCTCGGCAAGAAGTACCACAAAAAATCCTAAAAATGCCAAAATTATCGGCAAAGAATCATAGCTAAACGAAGACAAAGCCGTTTCGGAAATGGTGAATACATTTGTGCTATTCCCCCGGAGAGCAACTGTCAAAAGTGCAAATATAAACCCTCCCTCGGCAAGGGCGGAAATAGTCATTTCACGGCTGGAACCAAATCCACCGAAGGCACTTCCCGTGTCCATACCCGCAAGTGCTAAAAAGAATGTGCCGATAGCTAAAGTATAAACAATCACCAACATGTCGCCAGTTAAAGCATTACCTAAGAAAGAAGCAAAAAGAGGAATACTTGCCCCAACAAAAAGCGTTACGGCAAAAATAATGGTTGGAGCAATATTAAATACCCACGAGGCATCTTTACTAACAACTTCATCTTTGTGGAAAAGTTTCCATAAATCATAATATGGTTGAAAAACACTGGCCCCTTTACGATTCTGCAGTTTTGCCTTCATTTTTCTGGTTAAACCAACGCCAAGCGGTGATAGCGCCGGAACCAGGATGATTTGAACCAACCAAAGGATAATAGACATAGATTATTGTACTAAAAATAATGAAGCTAAGACTGCGACAAAAATATAGAAAATATAGAAATTTACATTTCCACCTTGAATAGTTTTTGCACGCTCAGATAAATAAGCCACAAATTTACTCAAAGGTAGATAAAAATAGATTTGGTAGACGTCATTTACGCTAAGAATAACAGTTCTGGATTTTGGCAAAAATCTGCTTTTATCGTCATGGTATTCCACGTCTTTTTGAATACTTGGCTTCAAAACACCCTTAAAAATTAGGATTATAGAGCGTGCAAAACCCGTGGAGGTAATTTCCATTCGTGGATTTAAATTTACGCCACAGTCCCAAGTGTCCCCGATTATAACTTCCTGTTTTTTATGCACTAGATATTTTGTTGCCAAAAAGACCAACACAATCGCTATAAGTAGAAAGACAAAGATCATTGGAGCGGAAACAAAAGAGAAAGTCCCGGTCCCAAGCCCATAGTTTTTAGAAACGGAAAGAAAGGACGGAGCGGTGCTAAGAGCATCAAAGCCTCTTCCTATCTCAACAAGCACAGAGCTTACATAACCGGAAAACACTCCAAACAACAGAGAAAGTATTGCTAACGCGCCCATGCCAAAACGTAAAAGGAAAGAAGATTCTTTAGCATGTTCCACTTCCTTGCTCCTAGGTCGTGCCAAAAAAGTTGCGCCAAAAGCCTTAACAAAACAAGCTAAGGCGAGGCCACCAGTAAAGGCCAAAGCTCCGGCTGATGCCATAAATATCGCTTTGCTTGGGAAGTCTAAACCTGCCAACCCTTGGAAAAGAGACTGGAAAGTAAGCCATTCACTAAAGAAACCGTTAAATGGTGGCAAGGCCGAGATAGCCATGGAACCAATCAAAAAGAAAAATGCCGTTTGTGGCATATATTTTATAAGACCACCATACTCCTCCATATTTCTGGTATGTGTAGCATTTATAACCGAACCGGCACTCAAGAACAGTAGTGACTTAAAGGTGGCATGATTAAGAGTGTGGAAAAGCGCAGCCACAAGACTAAGCAAGGCCAAGGTCGGCATATTTAACGAGCTAAAAGTGAGGGCGCTTCCGAGTCCAAGTAAAATAATTCCTATGTTTTCAATACTGTGATAAGCCAACAATCGTTTGATATCATGCTCTGTTAACGCATATAAAACCCCCAATAATGAAGATACTGATCCAACAATCAAAATAGTAAGACCCCACCAGGCAGGAATCGGCTGGAGCATGTCCATGAAGATTCTGATCATCATGTAGATACCGGTTTTAATCATCACTCCGGACATTAAACCAGACACATGAGATGGAGCGGCGGGATGAGCGCTAGGAAGCCAGATATGGAAAGGAACAATACCGGCCTTTGTGCCAAACCCAACCATCGCCAACACAAAAATAATATTTTTGACCGATAATGGGACAAGCGCAACGCTCGCCTTTATGCTGGTAAAATCAAAAGAACCGGTGGATTGATAAAGAAGAATAAAAGCCAATATAATGAAGACCGTGCCAATGTGGGTCATGATTAAATAGAGAAACCCAGCTTTAACATTGTCTTCGTCATCGCGATCGTAAACCACGAGAAAATAAGATGCTACAGACATAATTTCCCAAGCTATAAGGAAGAACAAACCATTGCTGGCCGTAACAACCGCAAGCATGCCAACAATAAATAGGTTGTAGAAAAATCCTAACGCCCCAATATTATATTTTCTGTAATAATGCTTTACATATCCAAGGCCATAGATTGAACAAAACAAAGCAATTAGCGAAATCACAAAAACAAAAAAACCGGCCAATTTATCCAAATTGAAAGAAATTGAAAGCAGAGGGAAAACAGAAGTTCCGGTTGTAAAAAATATATCAGAGGAAGAACGGAGCAACAGAATTGAAAACAATATTCCCCAAATTGACCCCACGATTGCAAATAAACTGCCCCATAAGTTGGCAAGGCGGTCATTCTTTTGGAAAACAAAAGACCCAAGCGCTCCAACGAAGAAAAAAGATAGTAAAGCTATAAAACCGGCCGGAGATACAATTGTGTCTATCATATTATTTTTTTGATAACGATTTAGCGTGGACTACCTCCAAGAGATTCAATAAATGACAAATAATCGTCTTAGGGCTAGGCGGGTCCCCGGGGATGCAATAATCCACAGGTATAACTTCACCAACTCCATCCTGCACAGCATAGGAGCCTTTAAATAAACCTCCATTAATGGCATCATCGCCAACCGCCACTATAATTTTTGGATTTGGTGTTGCGTTATAAGCTCTTTTCAATGCTTCTGCCATATTGCGAGTCACAGGCCCGGTTACCATAAGCATATCTGCATGCTTTGGAGAGGCCACAAAGTGGATACCAAAACGGTCAATATCATAAAAACTGTTTGATAGAGCTACCAATTCTTGCTCGCAGGCATTATCGGAACCGGCATCTACTTGCCTTATAGCAAGAGACCCTTTAAATAGAACCTTCACCTTGTCTTCTAATTTTTTACCAACAGCCAAAACTTCCGCTTGCTCGCGGTCTTCATCACTTATTGAAATTAAATTGCTTGGGGTCCTTAATATTTTTAAAAGAAGTTTGAACATAGTTTTAAAAAGATATTTTTGTGGTCCCGCTTCTACGCCACAACCCAGTTCGCCACCTAAAATATAAAACTTTCCGCACTTAGTCAAATGAAATTGATTGAGTCGTTGGAATTAACTTTACAAGGCCAATCTCTGCACGCTAAGAATGTGTTCTAGGTCACCAGGATCCTCAAAATCGTAAACGGTGCTATCATTGCGCCGAGTCAGACCTGTAAAGGTAAGGCGACAATCTGTGCCACATAAGTTGAGAGCACCAAGTTCGTCCCTTCCCCTCTTTAACATGTCGACTACTTGCTGTGGACGTGATAAGTCCCTTCCAATGCTTTCATCACTTTTTGCCAAAAATGCTCGCATTCCACAACCCTTGGCTTCACCAAAAGCTCCATGATAATCAATAGTATTTAAGGACCATCCGGCCTCCTTAGCTTCTCTAAGTCCACGTAGCAAAGCCACCCTGTGGTATGGTGGGATTTTGCCCTTAAGCTTAGGGTCTAAAGCAAGTCCGCCACCGGGATAAGTGATTGGACAAGTGCCAGTACCTAAATCCGCACCACCATTATTCAAACGCCTGTCCACACAACTAAGCCCACAAGAGCGTAAACGACCAGAATCGGCAAAGTCTATATCCGGCCTTGACTTCACAATCATTTGATTCCCATCGGCTTCAAGCCCACCAAGAAACCAGGCCAAACTTTCACGCAACCCTGCTGGGAGGTTGACCACTACAGGCTTCACGCCAGGAGTATTGTGGCCATGCGCAACTCTTGCGGTTGCACAAACTGCATCAACGACGTTTTGATCTTCCGTCCTAAACACTGCATCAGGCATTACAAAATTGTACGCATGCCCACCGCTAAAATTAGTCCTCGCCTCAGACGATCTTACCACAAGTACATGTGGCCTCTCATGTCGTCCACTATGCCCTTCATTCCCACCCTCTATATGCCCCATAAATTAATGTAAAAATGTATATTTGAATTAAATTTATTCTGCGGAAGATTCCTCTGTCGTATCTTCGTAAGACATAGAAGTTGTAGTTGGCGCGCTTCCAGCATCTAAAGTATTAAGAACATCGTGGCGAATTCCACCGTTAAGTGCCAAAATAAAAGCAGAATAAGCAGCAACTGCGCCAATAATACAAGCTGCACCGCCTACGGTATTTGCAACATCCCCCAATTCCTCCTGCCAATTCTCATAGTCAGGGGAAGTACGTTGAGGGGGGGTGGTATTAGACATAGGTAGAGGCAATTCACCTGGGTACGTATTCCGAGGTGCCTCATAATCCAAGTCAACAGGCATATCACTCATAAAATTTGGGATAAGGGTAAACTTTTTTAAGTCCGCAGTTTACACATGTTTTTAGCTTTATGTCAAATAAAATTGACTAAGATCATTATAGCAAACCTTATTTACAGGTAAATCCTATCTCCGGATTTTCATATTTCCACGTTTTAGTCGTGTCTTTAAGATCACACAAACTGTCAGATCTCTGCCCCAGAGAGTGAACACTTAATTTTTTGCCACGCTCAAACCCAATCCCAGGATGTTTTGACATGTGTCCGCAGGCAGAATAAAAACCATCACAACTCACAATATTAGTGACAATTTTATCATCAGCCATCAAGACTTGGCTTGGATTGGTAGTAGAAACAACAACTCCATAGGTTTTCCCATCAGCTGACCTTGCTTGGACCTTTAAATAACAGGCAGTTTCGTCCGCAGGCTCACAAACCACACGCTTATTCCAAAACACTTCATCCAAAGTATCTCCATTATTAAGAGCAGTCCCTTCCCAGTTAGCAGTCAGGGTTTTCATAGCCATTGCATGATTGGTTTCAACAGCACCGCCAAGGAGGCCTATTGCCCCTAACACATAAAGGGCGACCGCTGGGACTTTATCCATCCTACGCAATTCAATCTCAGCATCCGCACGTTTATCCATAGGAGTAAGAACCTATAAGGTAAAAACAGAGTTTACACATGTATTCCCAAATATGTCAAATGCAAGTCAGGCCACGGTTTGTGAGTGTGGCGAATAGTATGTCACCCCTTTCCCCTTTCCACTGTGTTTGAGTTTGCGTGATTTTACCAACGCCTTTAAGTCAAGTTTTAGGGTTGGGCGCTTTATGCGGTTTAGTTTTGCAAAAATTTGCCCAATACTTAGGCCATCAGCACCAAAAACGTCCAAAATCATACGTTCTCTTTCTGTTCGATTAAGCGTTCCGACTTCTTCCACGGCAATTTCTTTGCCTTCCAAAATAGAAATAACAGTTTCCAGAGTGCCTAAAAGTTCTTTGGCAACAAATTCTACAAAAGGTTCAAAGCTCTTTTTTTGATCGACTTCTTCGAGCGCTTTTAAATAATTTTTTCTATGAATATTTTTTATAATACACGGTGGGAATCCCGCCCCAATCAAAATCAAATTCATAAGCAGTCGCGCCATTCTTCCGTTTCCATCATCAAAAGGATGTATTGCCACAAAACGGTAATGAAAAATCGCCGCCCTCTCAACGGGATTTAGAGCTTCTGTTGAATGGTACCAAGACATAAGCTTTTCCATCTCATCTTTAACATGAAGCGGGTCTGCATAATGATGAATTTTCCCGGACAAGGTAAGTACGTGGTTTGGGAGCATTTTGTACTTCCCGGGACTGATTGTTTTTTTGATCATTTGCCCTCGCGCACCTTTTGCCATGCTATATTCTGTGCCACGCATAAGGACTGCGTGCAATTCCTTAATCACGCTTTCCGTGAGTGGACGCTCGCTTCTAAGAATCTCATCCAATCCCTCGATTGCCTCGGCATGATTTTTTGCCTCCAAATAGTCTTTTAGGGGCCTCCCTTCGGAAGTTAAACCTTCTCGCAAAAAGAAAAGAGTTTCACCAAAAGTAAGAGTATTCCCCTCTATAGCATTTGAATTATACGTCCATTCAATGCGGAGCCTTTCTTGGATCGCCCTATTTTGTGATTCGCTTAGAGGGCGCAAATCGTCAATTTGCCACTTAAGCGCCGTCAGTTTATGGATAATTATGGACATATTTGGATATTACACAGACATTATATCCATAAATATCCAAAAAGGCAAACCATCCAAATTTAACTTTCAATGTTGAATTTGTGCAAAATGTTCTTACCAACTCCAAAATACATAGTAATATGGAGTTATATGAAACACATCGTAATCTTCGGTTCCACAGGTTCAATTGGGCGCCAAACGCTGGAAGTTTTGCGCGAGTTCCCCGATAAATTTAAAGTTGTGGGCTTAACCGGCCTCACCAACAAAGAACTTCTCCACAAGCAGGCGGAAGAATTTTTACAAAATAGCTTTCTTAAGCCAAAAATCGAGGCAAAATCTGTGCCCGGGCACAGATTCGCCATCCTCGCCCCAACAAAAAAACAAATCACAGAGCTTGTAAAGAAATCGGATTACGTTATTAATGCACTGCCTGGGTTCGCAGGGCTTGAGGTTTCACTCGCAACCATAAAAGCATCCACAAAAGCACATCCAAAAACCTTGCTTTCCGCAAACAAAGAATCGCTCGCAATCGCAGGCAAATACCTAAAAGAAGAAGCTAAAAAAACTGGCACAAAAATCTTCCCGCTGGATAGCGAAGCCTCTGCAATTTGGCAACTCATGCACGACTTTGGGCAAGAAAATGTAAAATCGGTGACTTTAACCTGCAGTGGAGGTCCTTTTTACGGCAAAAAAAACACCGACCTAAAAGATGTAACAGTGGAGCAAGCCCTCGCCCATCCAACCTGGCGCATGGGAAAAAAAGTTTCGGTGGATAGCGCCACGCTAATCAACAAAATTCTGGAGATTTACGAAGTTCACAATCTTTTTGATATCCCGTTAAAAGACATCCACATTGTAATCCACAGGCAAAGTTTGGTGCACAGCATGATTCATTTAAAATCATCCGCAACACGCATGCACATAACGCAAAACGACATGCGCCTTTTTATTTCTTACGCGCTGAATTACCCGGCCCAACCGGCCTGCCCCTGGAGTATAAAACGCGTTCCCAAAAGTACCCTCACTTTTGCCTCGCCGGACGACCAAACTTTCCGCCCACTTAATTGGTTTAATTTGCACAAAGGAAATCCCAATTTTCCAATTGTTTTAAACGCCTTAAACGACATCGCAGTAAAGAATTTTCTTGCAGGCAAGCTCAGCTTCCTAGGGATTTACGATTTTATTGAAGAAGGACTAGATCGCTTTTTGTGGGAAGTGCCTGTAAAATCATTATCGGAGTTAATAGAATTTCATAATCGCATAACTAAGCACTTTAGCTAAGCAATACTATGAACATAGCCATACTTCTATCGGCGGGCTCATCGGTTCGAGCGGGGTCAGATAAACTTTGGGCCAATGTTTGGGATAGACCACTTTGGCTACTTTCCCACGAAACATTTAAAAATCATCCGTTAATAGATAGGATTGTACTTGTTGTTCGCGCCGGTGATGAAGAAAAATTCAGGCCTTTTATTGATTCAAAAACCGTTATTGTTGCAGGAGGAAATTCACGCATGGCATCATTTAAAGCCGGTTTACAAGGGCTTACGTGGGGCGATAACGACATTTTGATTGATCATAATTCCGCAAATCCTGGTGTTACAGAGCGCGAGATTACAGAGGCCATAAGCACGGCTCAAACTTATGGTGCCAGTGCAGTGTCCATCCCATGTGTAGACACGGTTATTGAGGCGTACGATAATTTTTATATCCGTCCTCTAAATCGAGAAACATTGCGACTTATGCAAACCCCGCAGGCCGTGCGCGGAGACATTTTAAAACGTGTGGACTTAACGGAAGAAACGGATTTGGTTTCTGCCTTGCTCCCATTTACTCCGGTGCATACGGTTGAGGCGAGCCCACAAAACAGAAAAATTACATTTAAAGAAGACATCGAATTTTGGTCGCTCAAAACTGCATTTGGCGAAGATTCTCACAGCTTTGGGAATAGCGGTGCTCTCACACTTGGAGGGCTAATAATTACAGAGCTTCCGGCAATGCAAGCAAATTCTGATGGCGACACGGTTTTGCACGCAATCGGAAGGGCGCTCGCGCAAATAAAAGGCCAAAGTTTTTCTAGCGTTGCGGATCCTTTTCTTAAAGGCGGGATTCGCGATAGCAAAGAATTTTTAAAACCACTTTTGCAAAACATAAAACTGCAAAGAGTCGCTATCCACATTGAAGCTTTAAAACCAAAAATCGATTCGCTTCCACTAACATCTTCGCTCGCAAAAATCTTAAACATTACGGAAGATAAAATTCATATTTCCGCGATGACCGGCGAAGGGCTTACAGCCTTTGGTCGTGGCGAAGGAATTTACTGTCGCGCCTTAATTCATTACTCGTGACAACTTTAGTTTGCCCGGCAAAAATAAATCTATTTCTTGCCATCCAAAAAAAAGAGCCATCCGGTTATCACAAAATAAATACGGTTTTTGCACGCATTGATTCTCTTTGCGATTTAATAGAAATAACCAAGGCAAAAAAGTTTTCTTTTAAAGCGGTCGGCGTGCCAAAAAAAAATAACACGGTTTTAAAAACAATTGAGCTTTTGCAAAAAATCACAGGCAAAGAATTCTTGTACAAAATTGTATTAAAAAAACACATTCCGGTGGCTTCCGGTTTTGGCGGTGGCTCAAGCGATTCGGCTTCCATTTTAATTTATTTGAATCAAACAGAAAAACTTGGATTCACAAAGAAAGAACTCCTAAAACTTGGGGCTAAAATCGGCATGGACGTGCCATTTTTTGTATCCGAATTTAGTACGGCAAAGGGCACACATTATGGTGAAAAAATCACTCGCCTGCCCTCTCTTCCAAAAAATCTACAAATCACACTTTGCCATTCACATAAAAAAGTTTCCACACGCACCGCCTACGCAAAATGGGACGCGCAAAATAAACTCAACAGGCCAAAGGATACAAATAATAAATACACCGCAAAAATCTCGCAAATGATTAGCGCAATAAAAAATCACAACGCAAAAAAAATCATACAAAACTTACACAACGACTTTGAACAAATCACGCCTGTTCCAAAACATCGCTCTTTTGGTGCGAAGATTCTAGCCGGTTCAGGTGGCGCCTACGCTGTCTTACATGTCTTAAGTAAGACACCATCAAAAACACCAAAATCGAGAAAGAAAATGCAATCGTAAGAGGCAAATGCAAATGCAACTCGAAGGCAAGATTATCAATAAAGACGACGCCTATAGCCAAGAAAGAAAGCCCAAAAGCCAGTGGCCAAAAAGCCTTGGTTTCTTCAAAATGCGGGAAAGTTTTATTGCCCATTGTGCGTAGCCAAATCATCATTGCAAACAAGGAAAAAAGCCCCACATAAATCAGGGTATGTAGCCAAAAAGACTTATTCTCAACCTGGCTTTTGAGAAGTACATTGATGGCGAACGGATGCCAAAGCAAATATCCGCCTATAAAGAAACAAAGCGTTATAAAAGGAGCCGTACTCTCACGGAACGAGCGCCTTACACGTATCATGCCGGGGATTTTTTCCAGCCTGTCAAATAGGGCAACGAGCCCTTCATGGTCTTCTACAAATACATCAATTATTATGTTGCTCACAAAATCCATATTTGCCAGCGTGCCATCACTCAAAAAGATGCGATCGGTTTTGGCATCATGTCCGGTGCCTCTTATGTGCATAATTGGAATTTTAAGATCATAAAATGGATGAATTATCTCTTTTAAGAGTCCACGCCTATCATACGCATCAATAACAATTCTAATGCGATATTTGTATTCTTCTTTGCCAAAATTAAATCGTTTACCAAATTCATTAATGCGTTTTCTCCAAGCCATAAGATACCCAAGTGGCAATTCCGGGAACATAACTTTGTAGACTTCATTTACCTCCAAGGTGCCCTCTCCAATAGAAGCTAAAACGTCTTCAAAGGTCTTAAATCTAAATTTTTTAATCACCAATTGCTTTTTTGATTCGGATAGATTTTGGACTAGCACTTGGTTCTCATGGTCCAGCTGTTGTTGTAAACACGTGGTACCAATATCGATTTTTAAAAACCGATTTTTCTTTTTAAAAAAGTTCTGGATTTTCTCTCGGGCTTTCGCGGTCTTAACATGGTCCAACCAACCACGCTCAGGGCCGTTTTGTTCGCCGGACAAAAATAAAATCTGCACATGATCCCCACTCTGCAATTCTCCAAATAGAGAGTATTGCTTATTATTTACAATTGGTTTTAGTGCGCGCTTATCGGTTGGTATATCTTCCGCATATATAAAATCTATGCAGGTTGCGCCAACCGGCAAATTCACAATATCGCCATTGGATGCAAAAACATAAATACGATTTTGCAAAATATCTTCATGTAAATTTTTGATAAAATTGCCAGGTAGTTTGTATTTTTTCAGTCGATTAATGTTTTGCGCAAGTACTGTGTTTTTCCAATTTTTATAAATTGCATGGGAGGCTGCCCCAAACTCAGCTTCCTCGTGCATCACCACGGACCGTATTTGTATTTCGGAAAGCTTGCCCTCAAGCCCAATAATTGTTGTATGTAGCGATTGGTATCCATTTGGTTTTGGGAAGGCGATATAATCTTTAAAACGACCAGGTTTTGGATGAAAAGATGCATGCACAATTCCAAGCGCCCGATAACAATCATCACTATTTTTTACAATTATTCTTACGGCAAAATAATCATATATATCCGCAAGCACTTTGTGGCGTGCAACCATTTTTTGGTAGATGGAATAATAATGTTTTGGTCTGCCTTCAAATTCTGCAGGAATACCAGCTTTTATAAGTGCTTTTTTCAGAACGGCAATTGTGTCACGCACAAACTGTGAGCGATTTTTTTCATGGTCGGATACAAAAGCTTCAATCCGTCCATATTCATCCGGCTGTAAAACTGCAAAACTCAAATCCTCAAGCTGCCTTCGGATTTGGAATATTCCATACAAATTTGCAAGCGGAGCAAAAATCTCCATAGTTTCTTTTGCGATTCGTTGCTGTTTATCGGGGCGCAAATATTGGATTGTGCGCATGTTGTGGAGTCTGTCTGCCAATTTAATAATCACAACACGCACATCATTTGCAGTCTCTAAAAACATCTTTCTGAGCGAATCAACTTCTCTTTCATCCATGGAGTGCTGGTAATGCACTTTTGCAAGTTTTGTAACGGCATCCACAAGCCTGGAAACGGTCTTGCCAAATTCCTTTTCAACCTCAGCAATAGTTACGGTTGTGTCTTCAGGCACATCATGTAGCAGTGTGGCAATAATGGCATCTTCATCCGCCCGCAAATCCGCCAAAATTTTTGCAGCCTCAATCGGATGACAAATATATGGCTCTCCGGACATCCTAAATTGGCCGGCATGAGCACTATTCGCAAATTCATAAGCTTTATCTATACGTTCAAGATCAACCCCCGGCAATTTTTTTCTTATGAGGCGTTTTAATTCTTGGTAGGCAGTGTACTCCGGCGCGAGAACCATGCATGGATTCTAGCACATACGTTGACGGCCTTGAAGCGCTCTTATTAGAGTGGCATCGTCCGTATATTCCAAATGGCCACCGGAAGGGATTCCGCGGGCTATGCGTGTAACATTAAATCCGGAAAGCGCAAATAATTTTTGTTGTATAAAAAGGGCGGTGGTGTCCCCTTCCAGGTCCGGATTCAAAGCCAAAATCACCTCCCTAATTTCCGAATTTTCCACACCAAGCCTTGCAAACAATTCGTCCAAACGGATGTCATCCGGCGAAACTCCATCAAGTGGAGAAATTCTACCCTGCAAAACGTGATAAATGCCTTTGAATTCACAGGTTTTTTCAAGTGCGATCATGTCCAGCGTGCTCTCCACCACACACAACAAACTTTTATCCCTGGAACTGCCGGAGCAAATCTTGCATGGGCTCTCTGTTGTTAGGGCAAAACAAGTTTCACACTCTTTCACGCCATGCTTAACATTTAGGATGGAATCACCAAGACTTTTAACGTAAGCATCTGGATTTTTAAAGATATGGAAAGCGAGTCTTTGCGCACTTCTTGGCCCAATGCCAGGTAATCGTGACAATTCTTCTATTAAATCGTTAATTGAGTCCGGGAGGAAGTCCATGAGCGCTATTTTAAAGATTTACTGGATTTTGGCAAAGGAAACGCATAAATTTGAAAAGTTACTATTTTAAAAAACGCCACACATGAAAAATTTTGCCCTTTTTGTACTCGGACTATTTTTTGGCCTTCTAATTTTGGGTGGCACGGGATACGTGGCCTACTATTATTACGGAGACGCTTGGTACCAGTCACAAAAAGCAAATGATCCGGAAATGGAATTAATAATCGCGTACCAAGCAGAACAAATGGAACCTCTGTTTTATAATTTAGACTCAAGCGAGTTACCACTTTCTGTTGCAAAAACAACGGAGACTTTTTCTGTGGATTGGGACGCACTAACACTTAAAAAAAACGCACAAAATTGTGGGGTAGACACGGCAACTTTAGCAGATGGATATTTTGAGCAAATCATAACTGCCATAGAAGGCGCATTCCAAAACCAATATTACAAGTATGTATTTACGGCCAAAGCAGATCAAAGTGAAACCTACACACTAATGCTTGTGCCAAATGCCACCGCTTACAAATCACTCGAAGAATTTAAGGCAGATTTTAACGTTTGTGATGCGGGTGGAATTTACCCAATCCGCATGAATAATGATTGGCTTATGTTCGGCACTGCATGTGCTGGAGCATACGTTGAAGAACCTGTTGGCATAACATGTACAGAGATCAAAGACTCGCTCAAAGTGGAATTTAATTAGCTACTCCGAAGCGGAGGCTAGACTTTTCCAAGCAGTTTCAAAAATTCACTGCGAGTGGAACCATCTTTTTTGAACAATCCTTTTAAAGCGGAAGTTGTAACTTCGCTGGATTGTTTTTGCACACCGCGTGCCATCATACAAAAATGTTTTGCAGAAATTACAACGGCAACGCCTTTTGGATTAAGCATTTTTTGCATGGCATCTGCAATTTGAGTTGTAAGCCTTTCTTGATTTTGTAGCCTGCGCGCAAAAATTTCCACCAAGCGTGGCATCTTTGAAAGTCCAATAATTTTGCCATTTGGTATGTAACCGATGTGGACTTTGCCAAAAAATGGAAGCATGTGGTGCTCACACATTGAGTGGAATTCTATATCTTTAAGTACGATCATTTCATCATAATTTTCTCCATCAAAAACTTTTAACAAATCCTCCGGCTTTTGATCGTACCCGGAAAACAAAGCCTTAAAAGCTTCATCCACCCTACGCGGGGTTTCGCGTAGCCCTTCCCTATCCGTATCAGGTTCAATTGTTTCGAGTAACTGCTTTATTAATTTTTGTCTGTCCATAGCCACGCAAATTTATACCAAACCTGTTCCCTGCGCAAGAACAAACCTTTACAGAAATGACAATTGTTTGACATTTTTGTCAGACAAATCCACAATGCGAGCATGACAATCACAGTAACAAATCGGGAGCTACTCAGGGGTTATAAAAAGCTCAAAAACCGCCTACTTTGCGGAGAGATTAAATGCATAGTTATCAAACAGTCGGATGGTTCAAGCCTAATAATGAAGCCAAAAGAAAAACCACAAACTGCCTTTGAAGCTATGGTAGAACAGGTAAAAAAACACCCGATTAATATTAAAAGACCGAAGGCAGATCTTTTTGATTTTATATAATATTTATGGGAACAGAATATATTTTAGATACAAATATTCTCATTTACACATTAGGGGGCAATGATGGCGTATTAACAACCCTCAAATCACTACACAGAGGGTATTTTTTCGTTTCTGCCTTATCTTATTTCGAATTACTTGTTGGTGCAAAAACATTAAAGGAAGAAAATTTAGCTATACAACTTTTAAATAAATGTGTGCCACTCGAACTTAATAAAGACATTATGGTAGAAGCGGTAAGGATGGGGAAAGAACAAACACCCAAACTTAAACTTAAAGACCTTTTAATCGCAGCAACTGCAAAAGTAGAAAAACTCACACTCGTAACTGCAGACAAAGATTTTAAAAAAATAAAAAACCTACAAATAAAATTAATAAAACTATGACCACCCGGGCTTCAACATTTTCAGCATTAAAAATTCTTCAGGTGGTGTACGCACTCTTGCATATGTTTTGTCCGCCGATTGCTTTTTTACTTATTGCGCCAAACATTCCACAAGACATCTTAAGAGATTTAAGTATAGTGGCGATTTTTATCTTACTTGTGCTAAACATTTCGCAACTAATGGAGCAATTTAGCGGTGGACTTCCAGAGTCAAACAAAGAAATGTTAAAACTATTATTCTTGCCGGTGATACCAACGATTTTGCAGTCAATAATTTTGGGCACAAGCCTTTTGGAATCAATAATTATGCTTTGCGCTTATTACCTCACCGTGCGCATGCTCGCACTTTTTGTGGGCATGGTGATTTCTCCATTTTATTCTCTAAACCGCAACAAAAAAGATTGGGCAATTTACTGGCTCGTATCCTCAACAATTTTAATAATTCCACTACTTCCCACCTACGTGATGTTTAAATATACGGCCAAAACGGTGATGCAATATAATCCGAGCACGCCAAATTTAGTCATCGCACTTGGCATATTTGCATTGGCACTTTTAATCGAAGTTAAAAAACTCGTTTTCGCAACAGATCCGGGTGAATTTTTTGACCAAGCCAAAGTGTAACGGAGGCTACTCCACATAGTGCGTCCACGGCTCGATTTTTAAGTCGTCGATTTTATAGCGTTCAAGAGAATCAATCATCAATTTTGCGACTTTTAAATCCGTGGTAAGCGGAATGTTATTATCGATTGTTAGTCTCCGAATTGTGTAGCCGATTGTCATATCTTCATGCGAGTAACTGCGAGGAATATTTATAACCCAATCCACTTTATCTTTGCGAATCAATTCAATAAAATTCGGGCTCAGGTCGCTATTCATTTTGTGCACTTCGGAAACCGGGATGCCATTTTCCGCAAAAACTTTAGCAGTTCCCTCAGTTGCAAATAATCGGAAGCCCATTTGCACCAACTTTTGTGCAGATGGTAAAAAGTCAGCTTTGTCTTCAATTTTTCCAATCGAAACTAAAATATTTTCATGTGGGATTTCAAAGCCGGTAGATAGCATCGCTTTAAAAAACGCCTCATGCAAATCATCTCCAAAGCAAGCTACTTCCCCGGTGGAAGCCATTTCTACGCCAAGCACCGGATCCGCGCCCTTAAGCCGTGAAAAAGAAAATTGTGGCGCTTTAACTCCAACATGATCCAAATCCAAAGTTTTATAATCACGTTTTTTTGCGATTCCGAGCATGGCCTCCGTAGCAATTTCAACAAAATTAAAGCCGGTAACTTTTGAACTAAAAGGAAAACTCCTGCTTGCTCTCAAATTACATTCAATAACTTTTATGTCGTTATTTACAGCCAACAATTGCAGATTAAAAGGGCCACTGATTTTTAGTGCTTCGGCAATCTTTTTTGTAACATTTTTAACACGCTTAATTGTTTCCAAATAAAGCTTTTGTGGTGGCAAAATAATTGTGGCATCTCCACTGTGCACACCGGCATTTTCGGCGTGTTCGGCAATTGCATAAATCATAAGTTCGCCATTTTGCGCAACCGCATCAACCTCGATTTCTTTTGCGCCAAGCTCAAATTTTGTAATAACAACGGGTGCATCTTTCCCAATTCTTACAGCCTTATCCAAGTAATCCTGCAATGATTCAGGATTTTGCGCCACTGCCATCGCCGCGCCGGAGAGTACATAAGAAGGCCTCACCAAAACCGGGTACAAAACCTCCTCCGCAAATTTAAAAGCATCGCTGGTTTCTGCAAACTCTTGCCATTTTGGCTGATCTACCCCAAGTTCATCAAGGAGCTTGGAAAATTTATGGCGATTCTCCGCTCGGTCTATACTGGCCGGCGCAGTACCAAAAATTCGCACATCCGCATTCGCGAGTTTCATCACTAAATTATTTGGGATTTGCCCCCCTGTAGATACCGCAATCCCTTCTGGTCCCTCCAGTTCATAGATGTCAAGCACACGTTCGAGTGAAAGCTCGTCAAAATAGAGTTTGTCGCACATGTCGTAATCGGTCGAAACAGTCTCCGGATTGTAGTTGACCATAATCGTTTCAAACTTATTCGCAGAAAAAGTCTTAACCGCATTAATCGAACACCAGTCAAATTCAACAGAAGAGCCGATTGAATACGCGCCACTCCCTAAAATCATCGCTTTTTTCTTTTTTGATTTAAATTCCGTGTCATGTTTTGTGCCGTGATAAGTTAAATATAAATAATTTGTCTGCGCCGGATATTCCGCACCCATAGTGTCGATTTGTTTTACAACCGGTAAAACTTTCATTTTTTTTCTTAACTTTCTCACCTCCATTTCGGGAATATTTTTAATCAGGCCGATTTGTTTGTCGGAAAAACCGCACTTTTTTGCATCAAGCAAAAGCTCGGCGGATAAATCTTCTTTTGCCAATTTTTTATCCATATCTACAATATTTTTCAACTTACCCAAAAACCAAGGATCAATGCCGGAAAGTTTATAGATTTCTTCAATGCTGGAATCTTTTGCAAGCGCATCACAAATCGCAATAATACGTTTTGGCGTTGGATTGGAAATTAGATTTTTTAGATTTTCCGTATCAATATTTAGTCTTGCATTTCCCGTGAGTCCAATGAGCCCAACTTGCAACATACGAAGTCCTTTTTGCATAACTTCTTCAAAACTTCTTCCAAGCGCCATAATTTCGCCAACGGATTTCATTTCGCTCGAGATTTGATGTGAAACTTTGCGGAATTTATTTAAATCCCATCTTGGGATTTTTAATGCAACATAATCGAGCGAAGGCTCAAAACAAGCAGTCGTAACTCCGGTTACAGCATTTTTTAAGTCAGTTAGATTGTGGCCAAGTGCAAGTTTTGCAGCAACATAAGCAAGCGGATAACCGGTAGCTTTTGACGCCAAAGCGGATGAGCGGGAAAGCCTGGCATTCACTTCAATCACGCGGTATTCATCAGATGCAGGGTCAAGTGCATATTGGATATTACACTCTCCAACAATTCCAAAATGTCTAATAACTTTTAACGCAATTTCTCGCAAAAAATGGTACTCTTTGTTGTTCAAAGTTTGCGAAGGCGCAATCACAATGCTCTCACCGGTATGGATTCCAAGCGGATCCATATTTTCCATATTGCACACGGTGATGCAATTATCAGCGCCGTCCCTTACCACTTCATATTCAATTTCTTTCCAACCTTTTAAACTTTCCTCAACAAGCACCTGCGGAGAGTATGCAAAAGCCTTACTTACAATATCCGCGAGTTCATTCTCATCTTTTGCAAATCCACTTCCCTTGCCTCCAAGCGCATAGGCCGCACGCACCAAAACAGGGTAGCCGATTTTTTCACCGGCTTTAAGTGCTTCGGACGGGGTCTGGCACGCAAAACTTTTTGGCACATTCACGCCGATTTTTTGAAGCTCTTTGTTAAAAAGTTCCCTATCCTCGGTTTTTTCTATTGCGGTAACAGGCGTACCAAGCACTTTCACATTATATTTTTTGAGTACACCGCTACGGTTTAAAGTAACACCACAATTTAACGCCGTTTGCCCACCAAAACTAAGCAGTAGCCCATCGGGTTTTTCTTTTGCGATTACTTTTTCGGCAAAATAAGGAGTAATTGGCAAAAAATAAACACTATCGGCCAGCCCCTTGCTAGTTTGATTAGTAGCGATATTTGGATTTAACAAGACTACGGTAATTCCTTCTTCCTTTAAGGCCTTAATCGCTTGTGAACCTGAATAATCAAACTCACCCGCCTCGCCAATTTTTAGAGCTCCTGATCCCAGAATCAGAACTTTTTTTGGGAGACGCTTATTTGGAGTCTTTGTAGCCATTCTTTGAGTGAGTCTAACGATTCTATATTTCTTGCGCAAGAGATAAATGGGCCGTAAACTACTCACGCAAATAACCCAATGCCATATGAAGAAACTTACAGCGATTCTAGTAATACTTTTCACATTTGTAGCCCTGAACGGATGTAAAAAAGATGGAGCAACTCAAGTAGATGATAATGGTTGGGCTACTGATAGAGGTGCCACCGTTTTCGGAGACGCAAACATAACTTTTGAAAACACACAAACGGATGATTCTTACGTAATTTCCGTTTTGATGGATGGAGAAAAAATTGCGGATTTAAATCAAACTTGGCCCGCAGACGGTTACGATGTTTCGATTTTTGAAAGCCAAGAGGATGCAGTTTATATAGCGGTGAATCCAACTGGCCTCGGTGGCTTTATTCTTTACACCGGCGCACAAAATTTGTATCGAGTTGACCTCGTAACAACCAGCGTTGAAAAACTTAATTTTGAAGGTTTCGCTACGGACATTTCTGACGATGGAGCCTCATTAGTCTCTTTTTATCAAGACGAAACGGGGTTAAAGGTCGGAGTTTACGACTTAAGCAAAAATTCGCCCGAATTGCCAAATCTACCGACAAAAAAAGTCTACACGGTTAGCTCAGATTTTTTCCAGGCAGGTGAAGGTCTGTTTTCTCCGGACGGCAAATATTTAGCTTATGCATCCACAATGGCACCTGCGGATATGGGTTATGAGACCGCAAACACCACGAATGATTTAATTACGGCAATCTTTGTGATAGATCTTACAAAAGGCACTCAAGTGGAATTCGCGCGTGAAGATTATATGGTGAATATAGAGGGCTGGAGCTACGGAAATCCGGTTTACGAAGTTGAAAAAGACGCAAAATAAATCAATTATTTAACCCCAAAAAAAAGTGGCACATCGCATTGAAGTTTACTCAACAGTCCCAGACACGCGTGCAGAAGTACGTAAAAAAAAGCTACTTGGCAACGCTTACTCTGTTAGAGAAGTTTATGTTGTAGATGCCTACACAATAGACAAAGAGATTTCTGCAGACGATTTAACTAAGATCGGTTCGGCGCTAGCAAATCCGGTTGTACAAGGTTTTTCTGTGGACACGCCGGCAAAAGTTCCTGCATTTAATATTGCGATTGAAGTTGGATTTATGCCGGGAGTAACAGACAATATTGGGCACACTGCAAAAGAAATTGCAGAGGATTTACTCAAGTTAAAGTTTGCAGAAGGGGAAGCAATTTACACTTCTCAAATCACATTTATAGATGGAGATTTATCAAAAGAAATTGGTCAAGAAATTGGAGAGGATATGGCGAATCCACTTATTCAGCGCATTTTGGTAAAAACTGCAGAGGAATTTCAAAAAGAAGGTGGAATGGGAATTCGTGTGCCAAAAGTAAATCTTGCGCACGAACCGCAAATCGATGAAGTGTCTTTGGATTTAACGGACGAAGAATTGCAAAAACTTGGTAAAGAAGGCGTGCCAAATAAAGACGGAACAAGGCGTGGTCCGCTCGCACTAGATTTACCTTCCTTAAAAGTGATTCAAGAATATTTTGCGCGAGAAGGGCGCATGCCAACAGACATAGAAATGGAATCGCTCGCACAAACTTGGTCAGAGCATTGCCACCACACCATTTTTGCCGCCACACTCGACGAAATTAAGGATGGAATTTACAAATATTATATCAAGCGCGCAACAAACGAAATTCGCGCATCACTTGGGCAAAAAGATTTTTGTATTTCTGTATTTAAAGACAACTCCGGCGGAATAGATTTTGATGACGCTTGGCTAGTAACAGACAAAGTGGAAACCCACAATAGCCCATCTGCACTAGATCCATTTGGAGGCGCAATTACGGGTATAGTTGGAGTTAATCGTGATGCAATTGGATTCGGAATGGGCGCGAAGCCAATCGCGAATCGTTATGGATTTTGTTTCGCGGATCCTCGTGACGAAAAGCCACTCTACAAAGGCGCGAATAAAACGCAAAAAATGCTTTCATCACGTAGAATTATGGACGGAGTTATTGAAGGTGTTAAAGTTGGAGGAAACTGTTCCGGCATCCCAACACCGCAAGGTTTTATGTTTTTTGATAAATCGTATAAAGGCAAACCACTTGTTTTTGTTGGCACAGTCGGCTTAATCCCCAAAACTGTAAATGGCGCACCAAGCTGGGAAAAATCAGCAAAACCTGGTGACAAAATAGTTGTGGTTGGAGGACGTGTAGGTATGGACGGAATTCATGGTGCTACTTTCTCATCCGAAGCTATGGATAGCGGAAGCCCATCCACTGCAGTGCAAATTGGAGACCCGATCACTCAAAAAAGATTAAGTGACGCACTTGTTAAAGAAGCTCGCGATCAAGGTCTTTACAACAGCATTACAGATAACGGTGCTGGCGGGCTTTCTTGTTCAGTTGCGGAAATGGCAAAGGAATGCAACGGATGCGCAGTAGATTTGGATAGCATTCCTGTTAAATATCCGGGTCTGGATCCGTGGCAAATTTGGATTAGTGAATCCCAAGAACGTATGACACTTGCTGTTCCACCTGAAAAATTAAATGAATTTGTAGATTTAATGCATCGCCGTGGAGTTGAGGTAACCGTAATTGGAGATTTTAACGATAGCGGTCGTTGCACGGTAACTCATGGAGGCAAAAAAATCATGGATATTGATCTAAACTTTTTGCACGACGGGCTTCCACACAAAACCTTAAGTTCAACTTACACAAAAGTTACGCATGAAGAACCTAGCGTTGCATGCCCGGCAAACCTTACAGAAACGCTAAACAAAATGCTCGCACGCCCAAATTTATGCAGTTTCGATTTCTTGCCTTACCTTTACGATTATGTTGTGCAAGGCGGAACGATTTTAGGTCCACTTCATGGCAAGGGCCAAGTCAATGCTCGCGCAACAGTTATAGCGCCGGTGCTTACTTCCAAAAAAGGCGTAGTGCTCTCACAAAGTTTATATCCACGTTATAGCGGAATAGACACTTACCGCATGTCGGCCTGTGCAATCGATACTGCAATCCGTAACGCGATTTCTGTTGGTGGATCTTTGGATGAATTAGCCCTTCTTGATAATTTCTGTTGGTGTAGCTCGGATGAACCGGAAAGGCTTGGTCAACTTAAAGAGGCCGGTCGTGCTTGTTACGACTACGCAACCGCTTATAAAACACCTTTTGTTTCCGGTAAAGACAGTATGTTCAACGATTTTAAAGGATACGATGAAAACGGAAATAAAGTTAAAATTTCTGTTTTGCCAACACTTTTAATTTCTTCTTTTGGTGTAATGCAAGATTATAGAACTTGCGTTTCAATCGATCCAAAATTTGCCGGCGATTTAGTTTACATTCTTGGTGCCACCGGCGAAGAACTTGGGGCAAGCGAATATTTTGATGAACTTGGATTTATTGGAAACGGCGCACCACAAGTTAATGCAAAAAAGGCGCTCGCACTTTATAAATCTTTCACGGAAGCAACAAAGAAAAACTTAATTGCCTCCGCAGAAAGTGTGTGTGCGGGCGGGCTTGGAATTTCACTTGCACGCATGGCAATTGCCGGCGATTTGGGAATGGAAATTTCACTACAAAATCTACCTGCAATTTCACCACTAACGCGCAACGATTACACGCTATTTTCTGAGTCGCAGAGCCGTTTAATAGTAACCGTAAATCCAAATCTTGTAGCGCAATTTGAAGAAGCATTTAAAGGCCAAGACATCGCACAAATCGGAAAAGTTCGCGCAGACAAATCATTCGTAGTCAAAGGCCTAAATGGGGAAACAATTGTAGAAACAGACGTAGCAACTTTGAACAAAGCATACCGTTCAGTTTTCAACAAATAACACCAAAAATATGAAGCCAAAAGTAATTGTTCTTACAGGGCACGGGGTAAACAGCGAAGAAGAAACAGCCTATGGATTTAATTTAGCCGGTGCGGAAGCGGAAATCGTGCATATCAACGATTTAATCGATCACAAAAAAAATCTGGCTGATTACCAAATAATGGCATTCCCGGGAGGATTTGCTCATGCGGATGACACCGGTTCCGGCAATGCATATGCAAACAAAATGAAGAGCAATATTTGGGATGACGTACTAAAATTTCTTACGGAAGACAAACTCGTAATTGGTATTTGTAACGGGTGCCAAATCATGGCTAATTTAGGATTGGTCCCCGCGCTTGATGGCAAATATGGTGAACGTTCACTCGCGCTTATGCACAATGCCACGGCTCACTACGAATGCAGATGGATAGACATGAAAACAGTTAGCAAAAAATGTGTTTGGACTAATGGGATACAGTCTTTGCATTGCCCAGTTTCACACGGGGAAGGAAGGTTTTTTGCAGATCAAAAAGTGCTCGATCAAATGATTGCAAACGACCAAATTGTGCTTACTTATGTAAAGCCGGATGGCTCACCTGCGAACGGTGAAATGCCATTTAATCCAAACGGTGCGGTTATGGACATTGCTGCAGTTTGCGACCCAACCGGGCGCGTGCTTGGCATAATGCCTCATCCGGAAAGAAACTGGATTATTTACAATCAAAATGACTGGACAATGCTTAAAGAAAAAGCTTTGCGCGAAGGCAAAACTCTCGACGAAAAAGGCCCCGGCATGCAAATTTTTGAAAATGCTGTAAACTACTTTATATGACAACTTACGCAGATTCCGGAGTAAACATCGAACTTGGTGATGATTCATCAAAGATAATGTATGAAGCCGCCAAAATCACTTGGCAAAATCGTGCAGGATTACTTGGTGAAGTTGTTGCTCCAAAAGATGATTTTTCCGGCGTGCGCGTAATAAATGTTGGCGGACTCCCCACAGGCACGGTTATGTGTATGGGTTTTGATGGAGTTGGTACAAAAGTTGAACTCGCGGAACGTATGCAAAATCACAGCACAGTTGCTTTTGATCTTTTTGCAATGGTTTGCGACGATGCAGTTGTTTATGGAGGTGAACCGGTTTTAGTAGGTTCAATTTTGGATGTTAAAACGCTCGGAACTGGCGAAAAATCACACATAGATTTTATGAAACAACTCGCAACGGGATACATAGAAGCCGCAAAAGAAGCGCGTGTTGCAGTAATTAATGGAGAGATTGCAGAACTCGGCGCAAGAATAAGTGGCTATGGAGATTTTAATTACAACTGGGGTTCCGCAGTAATTTGGTTCGCAAATAAAGATAGGCTTTTTACAGGTAAAGAAATTAGCGTTGGCGACAAAATAATCGCACTAGAAGAAAAAGGTTTCCGCTCAAACGGGCTCTCACTTTTACGTAAAATAATGCAGGATAACTACGGCGACGAGTGGCATCAAAAAGAATTAAACGGTGTGCAAATGGGCGATCTTGCACTCACGCCTTCCACAATTTATTCCGCATCGGTCTGCGATATGTTTGGTGGCTACAACGGCGAAAAAAAAGTAGATGTTCACGGAGTTGCACACATTACCGGCGGTGGAATTCCAGGTAAGTTGGGGCGAGTTTTAAATCGTGCCGGACTTGGTGCAAAATTGGATGCACTTTTTGAACCTTGTGCCCTCATGAAACACGCAATTGAGATTGGCAAAGTGCCTTTAGACGAAGCCTACCGCTCTTGGAACATGGGTAACGGAATGCTCGTAATTGTCGCTCCAGGTGAAGAACAAAAAGCCATGGCCATTGCAAACGCACATGGGGTCAACGCAAAAATCTGTGGCGAAATCGTTGCAGAAAAAGGCGTGAAGATTGGGTAAAAGGCACACTAATTATCGCATCATTCGCGTCTGCCCGGGCAAAACAAGCGGGGCCTGCTAAATACGCCTGGACCTAGACTTTTGCTTTACGTTACCGGTCGGAGACAGTGAGGCCCCTTAGAAGAGAATCATTCAAAGGCGTTCCCATAACAGGTCAAAGATCGTGTTCATGGTAACTAAGAGATCATCTCGCATGATTTTTATGCCGGCGCCTTCACTGTTGTCGTACTTTGCAAAATATAATTCATTGTCAGCTATAATAAAGTCGGTCAAAATTTCACTTGCCTGACTAATTTCTTTTACGACATGATTCGGGTTGCTTATCTGTTTTAGATACCAGTTTGCACTTGCTCCACTAATCACAATTTCTTGGATTTGAGTCCCGTTTCTTTTCGAATGCTCCAAGAATTCGCTTGTTATTTTTTTTGAACGAGAATTTGTGATAGCAAGTTGTGGATTGAAAACAGATTTAATCTTTTTACTGGATTTAAACGCAGAAGCCACGCCAAGGTATATTAATTCAGACTTCTCAATCATAGAAATCTCGAAACCTGAAATTGACTGTTTCTGTAAGATTTTCTTGTTTTTTAGGAAAATCGCCAATTCATCAATAGCCTGTAATTTGCCTTTGTATTGTGACGTAGCTTGGGATGTCAGCATCTTTTTCAGTACATCAGCATCTACAAGGGTGAAAAAAGTACTTTGTTTCCTTAATACTTTTATTACGAATCCTTCATCTGTTAGTTTGTTGAGAGCGGCATAAACAGTCGGCCTTTTAATGCCTGTTTTACGAGCAATAGAGCTGGCAAGCATTTGCCCATATATTGAGAGTTGATCCAAGATTTGTTGTTCTGTGTGTGTGAGCCCACAGATTCTTAATATTTCTTCCATGTGTTGTCAATCGATAACTGACAGCTAAATTATAATATTTACAGATTCAAAAGTCAAGCATGGCAAAAGGGTATTAGACAAATACTGACGCCTTTGACATAATGTAGTTATATAACATAACTAATAACTACCGCGGAAAAAATGAAAGCTGATAAAACAAGTCTCTTGCAAAGCGAAAAATTCACCATCTACGACATAACACAGAATGTTGATTCGGCATGGCGTATTGATTTGTTGAGACGAATGTCGACAAATCCTGAAGGATATAAAGGCTTAACGCTCACCCCAGCCAATGATTTGTGTGTGGAGCAAGATGGATGTTCACAGTTAGAAGAAATAAGAGCGTTTATACACACCCACATCGCCAGAGAAATTGAGATGGGAAGAGATCCTGGGCAAACTGCACAAGATGTGTTGAAAAAAAAGTTAAAAGGCATGGAAGAATTGATAGGAAACGAAGACGTACTGACATATGTTAGGCGCCGTATGGAAGCTTTTTTGTCGACACGCGAAAAGCTTGAAGGGTTGAGTGGAAAATTACTGGAAGAGGTTTTGGGCGTGCAAGTTTCAGCCACAATACAGACCGCGGATCTAGAAGGATTAATTTTTACATTTCGCAGAGGGCATATGCGCAAGGCATCGGCCCCCGACGCTCTTGGTGTTTATCCATCGTATGCAAAGCCCATTTTGACCAACAATCTCAACGACGCTATCGGACTATTGGACGATCCTGCTTGCAATTTCCTGGCTGGTATAAATTTAAACACAACAGGTGGCATGGAACTTTTAGAAGGCCATGATTTGCAACAATATGAAAAGCGCTCGGCTCTCCTTGATTGCCTAAAAGAATTCATTGCTTCAATTAATTAAGAATTCTGCAGTAGCAGGACAACACCAGCGAGCGTAGTCATTTTTTGGCTTAAATAAGCCATTTTACATTTCACGCAATCAGCAAAAAGGCCCAAAGTGGTATGCAAAAAATATTGCAACCGTCTGTTATATAGCCCCACTTGTTAGGCGTAATAATTATGCCACAAGACATTGAAGAAAACGTCATCTCAAGAGCATTTTTGGATTGTAAAATGTTCTTCATAAAAACATAATCTTCCGGATTTAAATTATTTTGGTACTTAACTTCAATCGGGCAAATACTGCCGGCTTCATGTTGCAACAAAAAATCAACTTCACCGGCATTTTCAAAAGCGTCGGACCTCATAAAAGCCAAGCGATAAGAGCTTCCAAACAGCCTACGCAAAGCCTGCGCAACCAGCGATTCGGCTATAGCGCCTTTCATATTATCATCCCGTAGTGATGCAATTTTTTTTGTGATAGCGGTCGTAAGTTGTAAATCAACAGGGTAAATTTTTACATTACGTTTTTTGATTGGCGCGGACTTAGAAGAATATCTTTCTGCAAAAATAAACAAATCGGTCTGTTCCAAAAGACGCATTGCTTCCGCCATTGTAACTGCGGTTGTGCCCAGTTCTCCGGCGGTTTTATTAAGATTGTATTCTTGTCCGGGCCTTGCAAATAAATGTCTAAAAAGCCGTTCATAAAGTTCCGGTTTTTTAATTTGTTGCAATAACATCAAATCTTCCAGAGTGGTTTTTTTAACATAATTTTCATCCATAAATTGGTATTGCTCAAGCAAAGAAGATCCACTCATTTTCCTCATTTTCCAGAGTTGTGGGAAGCCACCGTCTAAAAGATAATCAGTCAATTTCTTTTGTATTTTGGTGGATAAAATAATGTGATTTTTGCTCCATTCATGTAAATGTTGATATAGCCGAGGCACATCAAAATCCGCTTTGAATTCCTGTCCGCGCACATGTAGTGGTACTTTAACGCCAATGCCAAATCCATTACCAAACGCACTATTTTTTTGTAGATATTCATTAAAAGAAAACGGCCCAAGTTCTATGATTTTGTTAAGCCGTCCAAGTAAAGTTTTTTCCGCCATTTTAAAAAGCGTATGAGTAGCGGAGCCGGAAAAAACTATTGGGATTTCAGGCTTTCTTTCAAGCTTATTTTTTATTAGCACATCCCAATTTTCAACAGATTGCACTTCGTCAAAAAAACAAAATACCTTCTTTGAAATCTCCTCGTAAGAATCAGCGCCTAAAAATTTTCTTGCCCATACGTCAAGTATTTGATTTACAAAAACCACTCTCTTTAAAGGTGGCTCGGATTGAATTCGCGCATCATCAAAAGAAAGATACAAGATAGTTTTTGGATTCAACTTGGTGTGAGATTTACCACCCTCGGCAAGATGCCATATAAGTTGTTTTTGGAGTTCGGTTTTCCCAACCCTTCGCGGGCCTTTTATGAAAATGCCACAAGGCCTTTCGTGTAATACTTTTTTTTCTACTTCCCAATAAGCCTGCCTGTGGAAATTTTCCGGCTTGTGATTATTTTTATTAAAATATCTGGTGTCCTTAAGCCATGGGGAATTAGCATACAATATGCTCTCGCAAATTTCTTCCATAGCAGAATCTATAAGATAGTTTTTCATACAAATATAGCATACTATATTTTCAAAAACATAGTCAACTATATTTCAAAATCTGTGCACGCGCACACGCAGTTGACTTTGCAAAATTCCCCGTAGCCTAGCTAAATACTCGCCCTAACAATTTTCCAGTAATCTGCCATGCCCTCTTCCGCCATTTTCCTGTCTTCTTCAGGATGTTCGAGCGCCATAGCCATTAGCTCCTTTTTGAGCTTCTCCTTCTGAGAAGGAGTTAAAGTCGATTTCATAAATCATTTTTTAAGTTTTATCGTTGCCAATTGTAGCACAAAATCACCCCTTCGCTCTATATTGGAGCGCCTCCATTAAGTGCTCATAAGAAATCCAAGAGGAACCTTCCAAGTCTGCAATGGTGCGGGCAATTTTTATAGTTCGGTGAACGCCTCGCCCAGAAAGTGCGTAATGTTTCGTTGCGGTCGCAAGCAGGTCCTCACTTTTTAAATCGAGACGTTCGGCTTTTATCATTCGTGGAGTCATTTCTTGATTTGTTAAAATCGCGTCATTACCGGTCCCCACATTGCGCGCCATTTGTCTTGCACGCGCATCACAAATCCTCTCTCGCATTTGTGCGGAATTTTCATTGCCACCTAATTTAAAATCCTCATAAGGGAGCCTCGGCACTTCGGTGTGGATATCAATTCTATCCAAAATTGGGCCGGAAACTTTGCGCTTGTATCTGGAAATTTCTGCACCGGAACACACACATCGTTTTTCCGGATCGCCCAAATGCCCACACGGGCAGGGATTTTGAGTCGCAATCATTTGGAATTGGCACGGGTACTCACACGCATGGTGCCCAAACCTCATCGTTAAAGTTTTTCTTTCCATTGGCTCACGCATGCCTTCCAAAACAGATCGATCAAACTCCGGTAGCTCATCCATAAAAAGCACTCCGCGATGTGCCAAACTAACCTCGCCGGGGCTTAGCGCAGGTCCTCCGCCAAACAACTGAAAGGCCGTAGCCCGATGATGCACGCTTCTAAAAGGTCTACGTAATTCCACGGAATGCAAAGTGTCACCGGCGACCGAATGCACACGCAAAACCTGCATAGTTTCCTCTTTTGAAAGCGCAGGCAAAATAGACGGAAAAGTCTGCGCGATTAAACTTTTACCACTTCCTGGTGGCCCGTTAAAAAGCACATGATGATTTCCGGCTCCGGCAACCAACATGGCCCTTTTTACAGAACTGTGTCCCGCAATATCGGAAAAATCTAGTGGCCACGCAAAATCAACAGCATCCATTTGCACCTTTTCCGGAATACGCCTTGCCTTGCAAAAATGATTAACCGCCTCTTCCAAACTTGTAACCGGGATCAAATCCACGCCATCAACCAAGCTTGCTTCCGCCAAATTTTCTCGTGGCAAAACAAGCTCTTTAAAACCATTTTCTTTTGCAAAAAGCGTAGCCAAAAACGCTCCGCGAACGGGCCTAACTTCGCCATTTAGCCCAAGTTCACCTATCACCAGCACGTCCTTGCCAATCAAACCCATTTGTTCGGTCGCCATCAAAAATCCAAGTGCAATTGGCAGATCAAAATGGCTCCCCTGCTTGTGCAATTCCGCAGGTGCCAAATTCACAACTTTGCGAGTCAGCGGAAATCTAAATCCAAAATGTTGAATTGCACTTCGAATCCTATCCTTTGCCTCTTGTACGCTTGTTCCCGCCATTCCGATTATCGAAAAAATCGGCATGCCCGAAGAAACCTCCACTTCAATTTTCACAGGCAATGCAGTAATCCCAATTAACGAATACGAAGATAAAACTATGGCCATGCCAAAATCATCCTCGCACACCTTGCACAAAGCCAAAACCAGCCAAGCGCACAAACCTCTAATTTTGCGTGTTGGAGCGGTGACAACAAGACAATGCAAATACCAGTTGTGGACGATTAGCCATTGATTTGCCGTTCACTTGCTACTTGTTTAAGGTTAACAATTGACACAAAATTCAACCTGTAATATGATGAAATCATCAAAAAAGCGGTTAAAAATTTAATAAAAATCATGCATTCTTCGGTTAAAAAAATCAACAACAAAAGCTACATATACGTAACCGATTACATATACGTTGCTAGAGGTAAAAACAAAAAGGCCAATGCCTCGATTGGTGGTTTAAACGCACCGCTAGAAAAACGAATGCAAAAAATGAGAGCCTTCAAGAAAAAAGTGATTACAGAAGAAGTTTCTGCGAGGCTAAAATATTGGGCGCCTAAAATCCTAGACAAAAAAGGGTTCACCTTCACTTCCCCGAAAAAACTGGAAGAAATGAGGAGCGTTCTTTATAGAGACAAAATCAGCCTAAGTGAGGTGGGTAAAGCATATGTGGAGGCAACTTTTAATACGGATTTTATTTACAATTCAAACAAACTTGAAGGCAGTAAAGTGCCTAAAAAAACAATCGAAGAAATCATCAAGAAAGGTGGCAAATCGAACCAAGAAGTAATAAACAGTTTAAATGCACTTGCTTACATAAAAGGCTTAAAAAAACTACCGAATACCGGCCAGTTAATACGCCTGCACAAGATTTTATTGGCACACGAACCGGCAAAACATGGGCTAAGGAAAGAACCCGTAATAGTTGGCAACGCAGAAACGCTTCCCTTTAAAGATATTCCAAAGGCGTTAAAAGAACTTTTTGCGTGGGCAAAAAAAATGGACCATAAAATGTATCCGCCGGAGCTGGCTTTCCAATTTTATTATCGTTTTGAACGCATCCATCCATTTGTTGACGGCAATGGGCGTACCGGAAGACTACTCATGAATTTTGTTTTAAGGGAGCATAAATATCATCCAATTGTCGTTTGGGAAAAAAATCGCATTGCACAGATGAACGCGTTCCAAAATAGAATGGATGGATCAAAATATAAATTTAACAGATTTATGTGCGAACAAATGCAAGGCACTTATAAAGTTTATCTGGCAAAAATCAAAAAATGGATTGATATGGAGTCCAAAGCTACAAACGATTTATTTACATAATCATCCTATGCCCACCGCAATAATCTTCGACATGGACGGCGTGATTATAGACAGCGAACCGATTCACATAGAATCGGAAAAGCTCGCCATGCAAAAGTTTGGCGTGGAAATTTCGGATGATGAACTTGCAACCTACACCGGTAAAACCGCCAAATTTATGTTCGAAGATTTGATCAAAAGATACAAGCTCGGCATTACTCCAAAAGAACTTGCAGACCAAAAACGCGAGTTTTTTATGCCCGCCCTAACCTCAAAAGGCGAGGCGGTTCCGGGAGTTATTGATTTGATCCACAGCCTCAAAGCGGATGGCAAACTGCTTGCGGTTGGCTCAAGCTCACGCAGAGGCCTTATTGATTTCGTTCTCACAAAACTCGACCTCACTTCTTATTTTGATGTGATTGTTTCTGCGGACGATGTAACGCGTAGCAAGCCTGACCCCGAAATTTTTACAAAAGCCTTCTTAAAATTAAAAGAAATTGACCCAACCCTGAATCTGGAAGATTGCGTAGTTATTGAAGATTCCAGTGCGGGCATTACCGCCTCAAATTCCGCAGGCATTAAATGCATCGGTTTCCAAAACCAAAACAGCAATCAAGACCTTTCTCAGGCCACTATAATCATAGACAGCATGACAAAAGTTTTGCCTAGTTTGAAGGAGATGTAGAGGGCAAAGCTTTCTCAACGGCTTAGCCTCCATCCCCCAACAATCAGAATGCATTTGGTCATGCCCTTTCGTTGAGGTGTCATTTTTCTTAAAAGCCCTTATTGTTACATTGTAACAATAAGGGAAATAACACTTTTGGAGGCATTTTACCCCACCTCCCACTCCTCAATTTCGGTGGTGCCGTGATCCAAACCATAACCGCCTGCCACGTCCGAAGTGCTACGTAAACTCACTCCAACAAACCAAACCTTCCCGCTTCGAAAGTCGCCACTCGTTTTTCGCCACTCGCAAATCGCCCGCCAAATCCGCGTTAATTTTTGCGCTGTCAGACCTTCGACAACACCCCCAAATTTTGTGCTCCGCCTACACTTAACTTCCACAAACCTAAGCTCAACCTGGCCACCAAGCCCTTCCCCAAAATCCTCCGCAATCAAATCAATCTCACCTCTATAAAACCGCACACGCTTGCCAATAATTCGCCATCCCTTAACGCATTCCAGATATTGGCTTGCTAGTTCTTCCCCAAAGTGTCCAAGTTGAGATGAATCCATAAAAAACATTATACTTCGCTCGTCTTGAACTTGCCAAAAACTTGTGCAACACTTTTCAGCCCAAGCCGTAGCGTAAGCCATAACCTAACATCAACATGGCAGACATCCACATACCCCCGCATAGCATCGAGGCGGAAAAATCCGTACTTGGTTCCGTGATGATAGAAAAAAACGCAATCTTAAAAATTGCAGATCTTTTGTATCCGGAGGATTTTTATTACGACACGCACGCCTCAATCTACACCGGCATGCTCGAGCTTTTTGCAAAACGTTCCCCAATCGACCTTCTAACAGTTGGGACTTGGCTTAAAGACAACGGAAAACTAGACGAAGTTGGTGGGCAAACTTACCTGGAAGAGCTTTGTAACGAAGTGCTTACCGCCTCACACGTTCATCAATACGCGCTCATTGTTAAGCAAAAATCCACACTCAGAAAATTGATTTCATCCGGTGGAAACATAGCCGCACTCGGATACAAAGAAGAGGAAGATGTGGACGAGCTTGTAGACAAAGCCGAACAAGAACTTTTTAAGGTTTCGCAGACTTTTATGCGCAATCGATTTGTGCACGTTAAAGATATTCTTGCCGGGACTTACGAAAAAATTTCAGATCTTCATGATCCGGAAGCCGCCGAAAAACACAAAGGCCTTTCAACCGGATTCAACAGCGTCGATTACATTATCACGGGGATGCAACCCTCGGATTTGCTGATTCTTGCAGCTCGCCCATCCATGGGTAAAACCGCTTTTGCCTTAAATACCGCATTAAATGTGGCGCTCAAGGGCAAAACAGTTGGTGTGATTTCGCTGGAAATGTCCAAAGAGCAACTTGTTGAACGTCTTTTTATTGCGATGCTTGGTGTGGACAGTTGGAAGATGAAAAATGGCCAGTTAACGCAGGATGATTTTATGCGCATGGGCCAAGTTATGGATCAATTGAATAATTGTAAAATTTTTATTGATGACTCTCCGGGTGCATCAATTGCAGAAATGCGTGCAAAGGCCAGAAGGCTCCAAATGGAAAACGGGCTCGATCTTTTGATTGTGGATTATCTCCAGCTTATGTCCATGGGCAAGCCGGGCATCTCCGTAACAAATCGCGTGCAAGAAATTTCGGAGATTTCTCGCTCGCTAAAACAGCTCGCTCGTGAACTTCACATTCCGATTATGGCGCTTTCACAGCTTTCTCGTGCGGTTGAGCAACGTCCGGTTAAAATTCCTCAACTTTCCGACTTGCGTGAATCCGGAGCAATCGAGCAAGACGCAGACGTGGTTATGATGATGTATCGTGAAGATTATTATGAGGAAGATACGGATCGCCAAGGAATTACAGATATTTATGTAAGGAAGCACCGCCACGGAATGGTTGGTCGCGCAGAACTTATGTTCCGCAAAGAACAAATGCGCTTTTTCGACATCGACCGCAAACACACCGTCGAAGGCGCCTTTACGCCACAAATTGGAGGGTAAATTTGGATTGCATTATGCATAAAAGCATGTCAAACTCACCCTCCACTGCCTTAAACCAGATATGGGAGCTTAGCAAATACTCATCCCGTAAAATTTAAACCTGTTCGCACCAAAATAATACACCAAATTTATGGGTTACCATACTAGCCAGTCTGGCACAAGATTCTCTACGGATAGATCTTATCGGTTTGGGGATGATTACCCGCGACCGGGGGAAGTAGCATATTGGGAGTGGGCAGGAGCAAAACGCAGAGAAGCAAAGGAAGCAAAGGAAGCAAAGGAAAAAGAAGAGGAAGCACTGCATTACGAAAGAACACGCGCCTGGTCCAGGTTGAGAAACGCAACAGACGGTGGTGATGAGGGTAGATCAGTAGTAAAGCAACAAACCCATGAGGTGCAGGCCGAAACTGCCAGTTTCGAAGGACAACTTAGTGAACTGATCGGATCAGAATCGGATTTACTGCATCATTTAGATAGATACACTCAGTTTAGAGAATCAGCAGACGGTGATGATGATAATATGGCAAGGTATGAGGCCATCATGCTTGCCGATTTGGCGCTAGTAGTAGAGCAACAAACCTATGAGGTGCAGGACGAAATTGACCGTTACGAAATGAGCGTGGCTTATTATGAGAAGCATAATTATGGGGGATTTAATCCTATCTACAAAAGAGCAAGAATTGAGCTAGCAAGATTGAAAGAGAGAAGGCTTGCAATTGTATCAGAGGCCGCCTACAGAGCGATAATGAAGTATCGTAGTAACTTTTCACCTGAGCATGCGACCACAATGCAATTTGCAGAGCTTCAAGAAGCAAAAGCTAAAGAAAGAGCAAGTCGTGAAAGAGAAGACAGATTGGCAAGTAAAGTAACAGAGGAGGTAATCGTAAGAAGAGAACAGCAGGGGGCAGAGGAACGAGAAAGAATAGAACGGGGGGAAATACGAGCCAGAGCCGTTGATAGAGAAATTGATGATCTATTGGAACAACAGGAGAGGGAAGCAAAGGTGAAGAACAATTTACCTGAGGAATTGAGCTCAATTATTCAGCATGGTCAAGGAGCAGGATGCTTAGCAGATACAGTAGAAATGTATAGATTATTGTTTGAAGCATCTATGAAAGATTTACCTGGCATTTTTAATGACCCGGAGAAAAATCGAATTCTAATAGATAATCTCACTCCGCCGGATGATCCAGATGTCCGACTTCTACAAGAAGGAAGAGCATACATATACTCTGTGGCAGGAAAGGTATATGCACAGATTGATAGCATCCTTTCTGCTGATTCTCCAGACGACACAATGGAAGCATATTGGTATGCATACAGAATGGCATGCAGGCTTACTCCATGGGAGGAAAACGGGGCCTTTAAGTCCTGAGTAGCTACCTCTGCAAAATTGGTTGAGGCCTGATAAAATGAGGATTTTGCAATCATTACCCTCTTGTTAATCTTCCCCTCGCCAACCTAGCTGGCACTTTGTATAATGCCAGAGAAGCTTCCTTTGGGCTTCGCCATCCAATAAAAAGCGCCATCTCATGCCTCAAAACGAATTCCAAGATCGTCTACGCAAAGCCAACGAACTCCGCGACCTTAAAATAAATCCGTATCCGGCAAGATTCGAGAGCACTCACAGCATTGCGGAGGCAATCGCACTTGGTGAACCTGGTGTAGACGGCAAGAACAAACCCCTTCGCGAAACTGAAGAAATCGTAAAAACCGGCCCAAAAGCCACCATCACAATTCGTGGAAGAATGATGACTTTCCGTGAACACGGGCGACTTGCTTTCGCGAATCTAAAAGACGTAACCGGCGAAATCCAAATCTGTTTTATGGAGGAATTGCTTGGCAAGGAAAATTACAAACTTCTTCGCAAGCTGGACATGGGTGATTTTATTGGCATAACCGGTGAACTTTTTTTAACAAAACACGGTCAACTCACGCTACTTATTAAAGATTGGACTTTTCTTGGCAAAACTCTGCGTCCACTCCCAGAAAAATGGCACGGTTTGCAGGATGAAGAAGCATGTTGTCGCCAACGTTACTTAGACATCATAATGAATGACGAAACCAAAAACAGATTTATTTTCCGCACAAGATTTATAGAAGCAATCCGCCGTTTCTTAAACAAGCATGATTTTTTGGAAGTAGAAACTCCTATTCTCGCGCCAAAAGCTTCCGGTGCAACCGCTCGCCCATTCAAAACCCATCATAACGCACTCGACTTAGACGTATACCTACGCATTGCTCCTGAACTTTATTTAAAACGTTGCATCGCAGGTGGATTTGAACGCGTTTACGAATTTGCTCGCTGTTTCCGCAACGAAGGCATGGACCCTTCCCATTTGCAGGAGTTTACCATGCTCGAATATTACGGCGCATATTGGAACTACGAGGACAACATGAAATTTACCGAACAAATGTTCGAAACAATCTTAAAAGAACTTTTTGGAACCTTAAAAATCCCACTTACCTCGCGTGATGGCGAAGAAATCACAATCGACTTTAAAGCCCCTTGGCCACGCCTCGATTTTGCTGAACTTATTAAAAAAGATTCCGGAATCAAAATTTTCGACCACAATTCTTCTGCCGATTCCCTCCGCACCGCCATTAAAAAAGCAAAAATCCAAATTGAAGATATGGATAAAATGGGCTTTGGCAATCTTTGCGACGCACTCTACAAAAAAGTCAGTCGCCCCAATTTGATTCAACCTTGTTTTGTAATAAATCATCCTGCATCTACTAAACCACTTGCCCGCCGTAGCGACAAAAATCCACAGGTTTGCGAAACTTTCCAATTGCTGGTTAACACTTGGGAAATAATCAACGCATATTCCGAAATTGTAGACCCAATCGATCAGCGCGAAAGGTTTATGGAACAAGCAGGCGCACGCCTTGGCGGGGACGAAGACGCACTCGAAATAGACAATGATTATTTGACCTGCATGGAACACGGAATGCCACCAATCTCAGGTTGGGGCATGGGCATCGACCGAATAGTCGCGCTCTTAACCGGCCAAGACAACCTCAAGGGCACAGTTTTGTTCCCACTCATGCGCCCACTCGAAGAAGACCTAAAAGCCGAAAAGAAAATGCGCGAAAAGGCCAAAGATAAAGCGAAGAAGTTTACAGTAAAACCAAACTAAGGTTTACAGTAGACTAAAACCTCAACCCGCCTTATGATTTGCTCATGTACGAAAGAAGCTACTACAGACCAAGTTATGTGAGCGAGAAGCGGGAAAAGCCTGCTCCAAGTTCACCCAAAAAAACGCCACCATTAAAAAAAGCCGGGATTTGGGCACTTGCCATTTTTGGAGTAGTACTCTTTTTAACCTGGCTATTTTTGGGTCCATTTAGATTTATGCTGTTTCGCTATGCATCTTTTACGGGTTTCCCTTTTGGCACCCGCAATTACATTGTGCTTTTCCAAAACAATTATGAACTCCGTCCAACAGGAGGATTTATCTCAACTTACGGAGTAGTAAAATTTAGCCATGGCCTTTACGCCGGACTCGATTTTTACGATGTTTATGGTGCTATCGACGATCACGAATATATTGAACCGCCACTTGTTTTAAGCACTCTTCTTGAGAACGAAGATTACGCTGGCCATACTTTCCGCGATGCCAATTTTGATCCCGACTTTCGCCTTTCTAAAGACGACTTGATTGAATTTTACAGCATCACAAATCCGGATACTCGTATAGATGGAGCAGTCGCTATGGATTTCTCTTTTCTGGAAACTTTAGTCGGCATTTACGAACCTCTTTCCGTGGATGGCCACGAACTCACAGAGCAAAATCTTTTTGAAACCTTAACAACAGTTTCCTCAGATATAGACCGCCACAACGAAGAAGCATTGGCAAATCGCAAAAATATCACCTCCCCAATTGTTCAAAAAATCATCACAAAAACCTTAATTTTGCCTTGGCGCATTAGCACAATATTGGATGCCCTGGCACGAGGCTTTGCAGAAAAACACGTTCTTGCAAGCTTTAATCGTAGCGGAATAGAAAGCTCGTTTAATGCCCGCGGGTGGAACGGTGCACTTCCACAATCTGATCTTGGTGATTTTATTGCGGTTAATGAAGCAAACTACGGAGGCATGAAAAGCGATCGTTACATTACTCGTGACGTGCAGTACGAACTGGACATCACTAACAAAAGAGACGTTCGTGGTAATCCGATTGTTAACGCAACGGTTTCCGTAACTCTTTCACACGAAGGTGGCTACAACATCCCATTAAGCGGTCCATACACAGGTTATTTGCGCACAATGATTCCACTTGGGTCGGATATAAAAGAAGGCGCAGAAATTACGGAAGATCGCGATGACGTTTATGTGCTTGGCGAAATTGTACGATTAAATCCGGGTGAATCCATCTCTTACACCTACTCTTACAAACTGCCGGAATACGTTTGGAACAACGGAATGTATTATTTGCATCTACACAAACAGCCGGGCACGGATGGCGACAATTACAGAGTTATTGTTCGCGCTCCACAAGGCATGAGTTTGGATGCTCCGGGCTTTTCCGTCCGCGAGAACGTGGCATTTTATCAAACCAATTTATTCACAGACCAAAACTTGGAATTTGCACTTACGGAAGATCAAAATCCACCAAGAGTTGTTTCTCAGGAATTAACGGCCGATAACCAAATCACAATTGTTTTCAACGAACCCCTCAATGTTGATCACGCCTCAGACTCGGCAAATTATGGGATTATGGATTTAAATTACACCGATCCCAACGTTACAGATGAAGTAAAAATCACAAATGTAAGGGTGGATGGCTCGGCAATTATTTTAACAACTTCCGGAATCACATCACAACCAGGTGAACGTTACGAAATTACGCTTAAAGGATTGACGGATTCCTCCGGAAACCTTATAAATCCATCACCAAGAACATTAACAGTGGTAATCGATGCCACGATTCCTGAACCCGCAAATGAATAAAATCGCAATTCTAGACTTTGGAAGCCAATACGCACATTTGATTGCAACACGTATTCGTAGACTTGGAGTTTACAGCGAAATCGTGTCATCCGACACCCCCGCAGAATCGCTAAAAGATTATGCTGGAATTATTTTTTCTGGTGGCCCAAACGAGGTTTATGCAGATGATTCTCCAAAAGCAGACCCAAAGATTTTTGATCTCGGCAAACCTATTTTAGGAATTTGTTACGGGCACCAATTAATCACACATTTGCTTGGCGGAAAAGTTGAACCGGGCACAAAAACCGGTGCGGAATTTGGCAAGGCCCAAATCGAAATCAAAAAACCTCTCGGAATTTTAAAAGGATTTACGCAAGGCGAAAAAACACAAGTGTGGATGAGCCACGGCGACCGTGTAACGCGCCTTCCGGACGGTTTTGAGATTTTGGCTTCCAGCGAAGACGATCAATTTTCCGCAGTAGGCAATCTTGCCCGCAACATTTACGGAATCCAGTTCCATTTGGAAGTTTTGCATACTGTAAAAGGTAATGAAATCCTCTCAAATTTTCTAAATTTAACAGGCGTAACTCGCGATTGGGATTTAGCGTCTTTTATCGCTCAGGCGGAAGAAAACATTCGCTCTCAAGTTAAAGACAAAAATGTATTTATGCTGGTTAGCGGAGGTGTAGATAGCACGGTTGCCTATGCACTTTTGGTCCGTGCACTTGGCCAAGAACGTGTTTATGGATTTTTTGTAGACACGGGATTTATGCGCTTGGGCGAGCGAGACGAAGTCGAGCGAGCCCTCAAAGAAGAAGGCATAAATTCGCTACACATTTATGATGGCGCAAACGAGTTTTTTGACGCCTTGCGCGGAGTAATCGAACCGGAAAAAAAGCGCGAAATAATAGGCCGTAAATTCCTGGAAATTCAAAAAAAAGCCAGCGAAAAACTTGGGCTAAATCCAAAAGATTGGATGCTTGGTCAGGGCACAATTTATCCGGACACAATTGAATCCGGCGGAACTCGCCATGCAGATAAAATCAAAACTCATCACAATCGTGTGCCGGAAATAGAAGAGCTTATTAAGCAAGGCATGGTAATAGAGCCTTTAAAAGATCTTTATAAAGATGAAGTGCGTGAAGTTGGCGAAAAGCTAGGCCTGCCAAAAGAACTTGTTTGGCGCCATCCATTCCCGGGCCCGGGGCTTGCCGTTCGCATTCTCTGTGCAACTCAGCCGGACGAACCTCAAAACAAAGCGGAAATCGAACAAGAAATCCAAACTTTTCTATTGGGACGTGGCTACAATCTTAAAGCCACAATTCTTCCAATCAAATCTGTTGGTGTACAAGGAGATTGCCGAACTTATCGCCACCCACTGGCACTCACGGGCACAGCGACTTGGCAAGAACTTGGTGAAATTGCCCCGGCAATCACCAACCGCTTTCACGATATCAATCGCGTGATTTACAAAGTCGATCAGTCGAACGGTCCAAATCAAATCGCTTCAGCAACAATTACTTCCGGCGATTTAACCAGGCAGAGAGTTTCTACCCTTCAGAAAGCAGATGAACTTGCCCGTAATTGGCTCAAAGAAATCGGCCAAGAAAAATATGTTTGGCAGATGCCAACAGTACTAATTCCGGTCTCAATCAACCAAGATGACAAAGAGGCAATTGTTCTCCGCCCAATTGTTTCCGAAGAAGCAATGACTGCAAATTTTGCCGAACTTCCATTCCCAAAAGTCCAAGAACTCGCTGAGCAAATCTTACAAGACCAGAACATTTCCGCCGTCTTTTACGACGTAACCAACAAACCACCCGCTACAATTGAGTGGGAGTGACCTTTTGTCCTCGAAACATAGCTCCAAGTCCTCAAACTTCCTGCCTTCAGTTAGGCCTAGACGTGCACGGATTCTTGTTACAGGCCTGACCCCTTTTTTTCTTGGATTTTAAGATTTACGCTGTGCGCAAGCGTGTGGTGGTTTTTGCAAAGTGGAGCAAGGTAGACGGGATTGTGGGCGTGGCTCAGTGCAAACATTTGTGTGTGGTGGAGCTGTTCCGCCGGCTTGTTGCAGTTAGGAATTGAGCATTTTGTGCCATGTTCTTTTTGTAGGATTTTGCGGACACGGGCAGGGATGTATCTCGACGGTTTTGTGCTCTGCACTACAGGTTGCCTTGCCTGGTTTTGTTCGATTTCTTCCGCGATTTTGGCTTTTTCTTGCTGGATCTCTTCTTCGCGTTTGTCCAGCAGTCCCGTGAGAACTTGGTTTAAATCTATGCCTTTGTTTTGGAGTTCAAGGAGGCGTGCGGTAACTGCAGAATTTAAGTTGAGCTTGCTAAGTTCAAGTAGGTTTGCAACTGTGCCGGGCACAGATTTTACCTCGATTTGTGGCTTAAATAAGCCATTTTGGTTTTGGTTCACAAAATCTTTTCCGCCGAGGTTGGCACAATTTAGTGCATACTTTTCGTCCTTCACCAAAGTTTCCACCGCACTCCTTGGAAGTGTTTTTACCACTTCCGCTAAACTTTCTTGATTTTCCAAGGTAGCAATGGATGCAACTCTGGAAAGTTTGCTTACACTCACCTCGCCGGAACTA
>Ga0265292_1000150_pt1 | contig 132250 bp, 89 predicted proteins | sample Munlanlewell296A_FD_189080 | JGI IMG/M metagenome (GOLD analysis project Ga0265292, IMG submission 189080) | Leachate microbial communities from a municipal landfill in Southern Ontario, Canada - Leachate well 296A | ecosystem: Engineered > Solid waste > Landfill > Unclassified | place: Canada... | reverse complement strand
AGTTTATAACGGATTTTATTTTTTCAAAGTTAGCCCTCGACATGAGTTGCGAAAAATACAGAAGCCTCTATGAGGAGTGCCTGAATATCGGTAGATTAGCTGCATGAATTTTTAACGGAGTATTGATCTTAGAAAGGGAAATTTAAATCAATTTATTTTAGCTTGTCTTTTTTTGGGATTGATAATCATTCTCCGTCAAATAAATGTCCTCACTATTTTATTTGTTCCTTTTATTGCTGGTTCGCTAATATCTCTTAAAGATGGATTTATTCATCTTTTGCGTAATCCTAAAAAACTACTGATCGGCATATTTTTAATTTTCGGTCTATTTTTCATTCAATGTTTACTTTGGTATTTGCAGACAGGAAAATTTTTAATATATTCTTATCAGGGAGAAAGTTTCAACTTCTTAGATCCCCAGATCTTTAATATCTTGTTTAGTTACAAGAAAGGTCTCTTTGTTTATACTCCCATATTGTTCATTTCCTTGCTTAGCCTCATATGGTTAACTTATAAACGACAATACTATCTGGTTTTTACATGGATATCTTTTTTTATAATCCTTACTTATGTTCTTTCATCCTGGCATTCATGGTTCTATGGTTGTAGTTACGGATTGAGAGCATACATTGATTACTATACGGTGTTCTTTATCCCTTTTGCACTCATGTTGGGTGGAATAATGAAGGGAATGAAAATAGTTATCATTCTCTTGTCATTTTTAACCATCCCACTTAACATTATTCAGACCTATCAATACAAAGAGTATATTCTTCATTGGATTGATATGGATAAGGAAAAGTACTGGAAAGTGTTTTTGAAAACAGAAGACAGGTACAAAGGTTTGGTCTGGAAAAAGAATTACAATTACAATAATTATCATACTGTAAAAGAATTTTTAATTGGCGATATAAATACTTCTAAGAATGCACATAATGTGATTTATAATGGTAATAGCCGTGATATACCTGATTTTGAATATGTAAGTATTATACAGGTGTTGATTGATAATGAATATGATAATGAGAATAATTCCAAAATAATATTAAGCATAAATGATACAAGCAGCCATCACAATTACTATTGGGTTGACCGATCTTTTATTTGTTTTTCCGAAAAACAGTTAAATGAATGGCAAACAGGATTATACAATTTTGAATTTCGCCGAATTATTGATCTGAAAGAAAAGATTATTACACTTGAAGTGAAGTCTGGCAATCAAAACAATAACTTCAAAAACGTGAGGATTAAATATTTAAAACATAAATAAATCTGCCCCAGAGTAAGCGCTCGTCCGTGACACATGGCCAGGAATCAGACCCTGAGGAAAATCTTCCTCCGGTACAGGAAATATAGAAAACCCCATTCGATGAGCACCACACTGATGGCCAGGATTACCTGGCTCCAGTTTTCCCCATATAGCCGGGCGACACCACCAAAAAAATAATCAGCGGTGTGCCAGAAATCTATTATCCCGGTGGCCATATAGATCGTTATTGAGTTCATCCCGATCACCGCAAAGAAAAAGGCCCAGCCACGAATCCTCCACACATCGATAACCAGGTAAAACAATGCGAGAAGAAGGGTGCTGCAAGCTGCGGTCTGGAATATGAAGGAGGAAGACCAGAGTTTTTTGTTGATGGGGAAAGATTGCCCGATCAGATAGGCCAGCAGGAAGAATAATACTGAACCCAGGACCATATAATTAACCTTATAGTACTCTGTCGTCTTCTTTTGTTTCAGCCACCAGCCGGCCAGGGCGCCAAGCAGGGCTGTTGCAATAGCGGGGATCTTTACCAGGATGCCTTCCGGATCGAAGATCTCTTCATGAAACCTGCCCGGCAGAAGCATCTGATCCACATAGGTAACCAGGCTTCCTTCCCTGGTAAGCACGCCGGCACCAAAGCCGGGAACGGGAATGAGTTTCATGGCTGCCCAGTAAGCCAGTACGATCCCAGCCGCCCAGGCAGCCTGTCCTTTCCATCCGGTATTCAGAAAAATAAAAGCTGCCAGCATGTAAGCAATGCCGATCTGTGCCAGCACACTGGCATAGCGCTGATGCTCAAAATCAAACTGCAGCAAACCGTTATAAATGCAACCCAGTAAAACCAACAATAATCCCCGCCGCACCACATGCAGATAGATCTTCTTTTTTGGGATGCCTTTCTCCAGTTGGCGGGTCAGGGAAAATGGCATCGTCGCGCCACTGAGGAAAAGGAACAGTGGGAATATCAGGTCATAAAACCTGAACCCGTTCCACTCGACATGATCAAGCTGGCCTGACATCCATATGGCCCAACCCCAGCCCGTTGCCTCTTTCAACGCATGGACAATTCCCTCGGCCCCAATGATCCAGAACATGTCGAAACCCCTGAGCGCATCCAGTGATAACAGACGTCCGGAAGAGAGAGGGGAATCTTTGATGGATGATATTTCCTTCATGCAGTGTTGATTATTTCTTAATGAATTTACAGGCATGCGATACAATCGCACGCTAAGCTTTAAGGCAAATAAAAGACCTTTCTGATCTCCGGCCCGGGACTATTTTCCCTGTAAAGAGCAACCAGGTAATTCCCTGAAGCGAGTCCTTCCGGCGACCAGTTGACCAGGTCCTGGCCGGCCTGGACGGGGAAGGCCTTCACCAATGTGCCCGTATTAGTGTAGATCCTGATCTCCCCATCAGCCTTACTGCCGGAAATGATGGTAAAACTTCCGGATGAGGGATTCGGATAAATGTCCAGAATTATTTTTTCCGGAAGATTTGGCTCCGCAAAGCCGACACCTGAATCTTTTACAGCAAGTGTGTACTCGCCGGTCTTCAGGTTGTCGACAATGATGTTCCCGATGTTCCATGGCCCGATTTTCTCGAATTCCACCTCCTGCCAGTCTTCCATTGCCCCTCTCCGGTAAAGTATGATAACGGTATCGGATGAAGAAGTGATCAGTGTATTATCAAGATAATTATTAGCGGAATAGAAGAACTTGCCTGTGGCCTGGAAATCTTCTGGAAAAATGCCGTCGATCCGCCAGTAGCGGTAATCCGACAGGCGCAGACCTGTGACAGGTTCTTCCAGGCTGTCGGGCGGGGCCCAGTTATGTGTGACCTGGATGAAAGCCGAATCACTGATATTTTCGACAACCATACTGAAGAGAGTCTTTTCAAAAGTGTAACTTCCGGTTGTTTTAATAGTCTTGTAATTGTCGGTCGTGGCATCGCACATTTTTTCCTCCGGATCCACCAGCACGACGGTGGGCCAGAAGGGTAGGGTTGTTACGGAAAACCCTGTCTTCCCGTCGAAATGGATCGTATCGGTATAAGAGTGCCAGTCATTATCCATGAACATCACCTCCATGATGTTACCATCGCCGGTAAACGCCGGCCCATGCCGCTTTTGTTTCACATAAACAGTGGCATCGCAGAAACTTTTATTTCTGATCACCACATTGAATGAGTCTACTGAATAATGCGGTGTTCCTGAATTCAGGACAAAATTATTGAAGAAACCGCCCATATCAGTGCCGGTGTAATTTGTCATGAAATCCCGCATGTCGTAAGAAGAAACTGACTGAAAAGCAAATTCATCAATAAAAGCTGTGAGGGTTCCGAAGAAGAGGCTGTCGCCAAGGTAAAAGCGAAGTGCCTGGCATACGGTGGCGCCGCGGTCATATGCCGACGTGCCGTAGGTATATTCCTGTGGTATCTGGTTCAGCGGGAAATAGGAACCATCGCCAGAAGAAGTATGGCAATATTGCAATATACTGCCATTTTTGACGCGCAACTCCTGCTTAAAGGCTGATTCGTCGCCGTAAAGTGCAAGGGCATAATACATTCCGAAGAAAGTCGCCCAGCCTTCGTTGATCCACATCTCCTGCGCCGATGAGCAGGTTACTTTGTCGCCCATCCACATGTGGGTAAGTTCATGCGCCATGAGCGATTCGTAGCTGGTGCTGCCCGTGATGGTGCTGTGGGGGATGAAAATATTGGTGGCATGCTCCATTGCGCCGATGGTAGTGCCGGTATAACCGACACGGTCCCAGGAATAAGGGCCCATGCAGTCTTCATAAATGGCAAGGATCTCTTTCAGGTTAACGAAGGTGCCGGCCACTTTGTTGGTGTCTTGCGGTCTGACATAGATGTTAATTGGCACCTGGCCGTTAATGCCGTTAAAGGTATCATTGACAGCTACATAATTTCCTACAGCCAGCGACGAGAGGTAGGTGGGAACGGTTTGTCCAAGGTTCCAGTGATAGGTGATGGTTCCGTTGCCATTATCGATCTCTTCGACCAGCAAACCACCGCCGACGGCTATCTTACCGGCCGGCAGGGTGCAGAAAACATCATATGTCGCCCGGTCGGTGAAATTATCCACGCAGGGGTACCAGCTCTTTCCGAGGTTATGGGGGATGGTGCTAATACCCACACCAAGGTTGAAAGCATATTCACCGGAAAAATGAAAACCACCCCAGCTTTCGTGGAAGGGAACGCCATGATAATCCACTTTTATCATCGCCGTATCTCCCGGCTGTAAAGGGTCGCTGATCGGAATAATCAATAAGCTGTCAGTCTGTTCGAAATTCGTTACCGGAATATTATCCACCCAGACATTTGTGACAGCCAGTTGAATTAATTCCAGGTTTATTGGAGTGACCGGGTTTTCAAGGGGTGTCAGCCAGACAGTCGTAGAAGCGGCGATCGACTTCGCCTGGAAATCAATGTTGCTGATATGGATCTCGTAGTGAGTGGCGTGGAGGCTGTCGGAAGAGCTGATGGGCTGCTTCTGCGATATTGCAGGGCTGGAGATTGAAATAAGAAATAGAAACTGAATGACAAAAGTAATCTGAAGGATTCTGATTACGGTATGAGTAAAGACAGGTTTCATTTTTGATTTGATTTTCATTCTATAAAAGTAGAAAAAGATCAGGGATGAAAGATTCCATCTTATAGAGAATTGATAAATCTTTTAACCCCGGTTTTCAGCAATAATACATCGAAATTAATCAAAAGGCCTAATTTATAATTCCCAAGTTTCATGTACGTTAATACCTGAGCTGTATGCACTTCTGTTAGAATTTCAACTGTTTTGATTTCAACAACTACTTTGTTCTCAACCAATAAATCAATCCGGTACCCATGATCTAATTTCACTTCTTTATAAATAATAGGCAATGGTTTTTCTTCTTCCATTTGATTTGCCTGCTCAAGTTTTAGTTGTTACACAAAGTTTCGCAAAGGTTACACTAAGGTTCACAAAGAATTCAGATTACAATTTTTAAAGATTATTCCCGAATAATCTTTGTGAATCTTTGCGCTTCTTCGTGTAACTTAGTGTAACAACTTTAGACGTTTATCCGGAAATTCATGAAATATACCCGTTGATAACCGTAAAATCTTCAAAAAAATCCTACATTTGAACCTTCAAGATCAGATCGAAAAATACATCATTATGAAGTTTTTTAAAAAAAGAAGGAACATCATCCTGGTTGCACTCGGGGCAGTGGTCGTCATCGTCCTGATTATTCTTGCCATGAATAAGGGCACTGAACGAAGCGGAATCAAGGTAACTGCCGAGAAAGTCGAAAAAAGGACCATCATCGAAGTGGTTTCCGCCAACGGCAAGATCCAGCCGGAGAAGGACATCAAGATCAGTCCGTATATTTCCGGAGAAGTGATCGAGCTGTATGTAAAGGAAGGCGACCAGGTAAAGAAAGGCGACCTGCTGGCCAAGATTGACCCGGAGATTTACAGGGCTAATTTCGACAGGATGCAAGCCATGCTGAATTCCCAGAAAGCCGCCGAAGCAAATGCACGGGCACAGGTTGCCCAGGTGGAAGCGCAGTTCCGGAACGCGGAGCTAAGCTTTAACCGGAGTAAAACACTTTGGGATCAGAAAGTGATCTCCGATGCGGATTATGATGCAGCCAAATCTGCATATGAAGTGGCCAAAGCCGGGAAAGATGCGGCTAAGGAAAGCCTCAAAAGCGCCGAGTTCGGGGTGGAAAGCTCCAAAGCCTCATTGAAAGAGGCACAGGAAAACCTGTTCAAGACTACCATAACAGCCCCCAATGATGGAACAGTGTCCAAGCTAAGCGTAGAGAAAAACGAGCGAGTGACCGGCGCATCGCAATTTTCCGCAGGTACAGAAATCATGCGTATAGCAAACCTGGAAAGTATGGAAGTGAATGTGGAAGTGAATGAAAATGATATCGTCAGGGTCACGTTGAATGATACCTGCCTGATCGAAGTGGACGCTTACCTTGATAAGAAATTCAAAGGAATAGTAACCGAAATTTCTACTTCGGCCAATACTGTTGGAGTCAGCGCCGACCAGATCACTAACTTCAACGTGAAGATCCGCATCCTTCCTGAATCCTACCGTGAAATAGTCGACACCGCCAGTGTTATCCGTTCGCCTTTCCGGCCGGGTATGTCTGCCACGGTTGATATCCAGACGGAAACGGTTTATAATGCGCTTTCCGTCCCTATCCAGTCTGTGACAACCCGTGCAGATACTTCTGGTGTGGTAAAGGAAGAAGATGCCAATATAGATGTGGCAGCTTCGAAAGACGAAGTAAAAGAGTATGTTTTCCTGATTAAAGATGGCAAAGCTTTGATGCAGGAGGTTAAGACCGGCGTGCAGGATAATACTTATATTGAGATCACTAAAGGAATTGACGAAGGCCAGGAAGTGATCACCGGTCCATATCGCGCCATCTCCAAAAAGCTGAAAAACGATGACGCTGTAAAAGTCGTTGATAAGAAAGATATTTACGCTGAAGAGGAAAAATAGCATAATCATCCTGATCCCAGACATTCCTCCTGATGGCCTTCATTCTTAATATTGAAACCGCTACACAGGTTTGTTCAGTGGCTTTGTCGGCCAATGGCAGCATTCTGCAAATCCGTGAAACCCGCGAGAAAAACAGCCATTCATCAACCATAACTGTTTTTATTGAGGAGATCATGAAAATCGCCGGCATGCCTTTTTCCGCACTGGACGCCGTTGCCGTGAGCATGGGCCCCGGTTCCTACACCGGCCTGCGGATCGGGGTATCCACCGCCAAAGGAATTTGCTATGCCATCGACAAACCGCTTATCGCTGTGGGAACGCTGCAATCGATGGCGACCGGAATTCTTAAGCAACTGAAAGAATATGATGAGTTTTTGCCTTCAGGGGCCTTGCTTTGCCCGATGATTGATGCCCGCAGGATGGAAGTCTACAACGGATTATATGACATGGACCTGAAACTTGTCAGGGATATCCGGGCCGAAATAATCATTGAATCCTCTTTCACCGCTGAGTTGGATCAACACCAGGTATGGTTTTTCGGAGATGGTGCGGAAAAATGCAATCCCATGCTTGGTAATCATCCCCATGCTCGTTTTATAAATGATTTCCAGCTATCCGCTTCATATATGGTCAGCCTCGCGGAAGAAAAATTCAGCCGGTCGGAATTCGAAGATGTCGTGTACTTTGAACCCTACTATCTAAAGGATTTTATACCTGGAATAACAAGAGTAAAAGGCTTGAATAAATAATTTTGAGGTTATTGGTTAATGGTTAGTGGTTAATGGTTAGTGGCAACTAATAAATACCCACTAACTAATAACCAATAACGACTAACGCCTAATCCTTAAACCTATTTTAATGCTTTTGCCTGCTCCAACGATTCCCTTCCTTCTTTCACAGAGAAAAAAATGATCCCGGCGGTTCCCACCGCATCGATCCAGCCCAGGTCAAACAATTCAAAGGCCCCGCTGGCAACCAGCAGGACTACCGACATATAAACGCACACCAGGTTGCAGTTGGCATCGGCAATGAGCGGCTGGCAGTTGAGTTTCCTGCCGAGTTTCTTTTTAGCAGCTATCAGGCCCAGCATGGATACGATCGAGATCAGTGAAATAATCACTCCTGCTAAGGTTGATTCCGGTTTATGGCCTTGCACCAGGTTAAATACCGCGCCAGTAGTCAGGATAACGGCAAGGATATAAAAACACCATCCCGTGATCTTCAGGGCTGTGATTTCAAAGCGGATTTTATCTGTATCCTGGTTATTCCTTATCCTGGTGATCATCACAGCAACACCCACGGCGGATATCGTCTCAATAAAGCTGTCCACCCCAAACCCAGACAAGGTCAGCATGTCATCGGAGACACCGAACCAGATCGAAACCACTCCTTCGACGATATTAAACACAATTGTGAGTACCGCAAAGAGCATGGCCTTTTGCCAGAGTTTTTCTGTCATGATGATAAAGTCAAAATTTCAACACCAATTTTAGTGAGCTTTATTACTTTTCTTGCAACACCCAGGCAGTTTTTCGTATGCTATGGGATCAGCTTCCACACCGTCGGCATCATAACCGATCTTTGAGATTGCCAGCCGGATTTTGTCCGGGTTGGTCTTTTTCGGGCTGTAACCCACTGTGACGATCTTGGTTTCGTTGTCCAGCGAAACGCTTTTAATCCCCTTTTCAAAGGCGAGGTCGTGTTCGATGCGATCTTTGCACATGCCGCACACAGCAGAAGTCTGTATCTGCACTTCCTCATAGTTTTTTTTCTTTTTCTGGGCCATGATCTGATTCCCGGCACCCAGAAGAATTGTCATCATCATGACTGCAAATAAAACAGTGATCTTTTTCATAATAACTAAGTGTTTAATGTTAATGTTTAATGCTTAATTTTCAATTTTCAATTTTCAATTATTTAAAGTTTATCATATTTCAGCAACAGCCTCACCCCCGCATATATCTTGATACCGCTGATCGGTCCCCATATGTTCGATGCATCGAAATAGGGTCCGAAAGGATCATCCGCGGCAATAATAGGATGGTGCTGGGTGTAGTTGGTCAGGTTCTCCCCGCCCAGGTAAATCTCCCAGCGCTTGAAGAATTTGGTGACCTGGGCATTAAGGATAATATAATCCGGTGAATTAGCCGGCATCTTGTATTCCTCCGGTAGGAGTTCTGTAGAAGGGATACGGGCAGACCCGTTGAACTGGGCCGTTACATCGAACTGCCATTTCTTCAGGTTGGTAGCATAGGAAACAGAGAAAAGCCCTTTATACTTATTCACCATTGGCTCGCGCATCAGCACCCGGTTGATGGTCATTTTAACATCATTGTACCGGAAGGCGGCAGTAATATCCATCCTTGGAATGAACTCATATTTAAGTTCCACCTGGTATGTATTTGCATACGATCTTCCATCAAGGTTATAGACCAGGATCTGGTTGAGGTTCTGCTCCTTGTCAACAATCACCTGGTTGATGAAATCAGTCCGGTAAACCTCGGCATTGACCGACAATTCCTTTCCCAGGATATCAACGTACTGGGTAATGTTTAAACCGTAATTCCAGGCCTGTTCCATCCTGAGCTTTTCTGTAAATTCAAACCGTCTGGCAGTGGTGAGCAGGGAGAGGTTTTCAGCAACCACGTTAGCCGTGCGGGATCCTCTGCCTGCCGAAACTCTCATGACCGTTTTTTTTGTGATATTGTATTTAAGATGGAGCCTCGGTGTGAAGAAAAAACCGTAAAGGTTGTCATAATCCCCCCGGATGCCGGCCAGCAGCGTGAACTTGTCCGGAATGACCCATGAGTATTCGAAAAAGGCCCCCGGCACATGTTCCGTTCTCCGGAAAGCAGAATCGTTCAGCATTTCGTTGTAATTATCCATCTTGTAACTCAACCCTGTGGTGATAGTATGGTCGGTACTGCTGATATAAGTCTGAAACATCAGGTTGCTGTAATAATGATGCTGTGTGCCCGCATATGTGTTGAGCCCGAAGAAAGAATTCATATCATGGTAGATGTATGAATTGATCCATCCGATGCTCGTTTGCGGACGGTTCAGGAAGAAACCCGTTTTGCTGAAAACTTCCAGGCGGTTGGTCTTTACTTCCGTTCCATAGAAATCCTGAGCTGCCGGTTCATTGGATGTATAATATCCCGCCTGTCCTCCTTTTCTTTCTTCCGTCAGGAACTTCACTCCAAACTGGCCTTCCATCTTATCGGAATTGTAATTCCACCTGTTGAAGAGGTTTACCTGCGTGAACAACGGATCGTCGAGGAACGAGTCGTTGTTGTGATCGATGTGGGTCGACTGGTTGGAAACATGGCCGAAAACTGCAGTTCCCCACAGTGGGCTAACCCGGATGGAGCTATTGATATTAGCCTCGAGCCGGCCGGCCTGGTTACCGAAAAAGTTGAGATAGAGTTTCTCTTTGTTGTCAGGTTTCTTATATTCCACATTGATCTGCCCGGTAATCGATTCAAAGCCGTTCTTCACCGAAGAGGTGCCTTTTGACACCTGGATCGATTCCATCCATGACCCAGGGACATAAGATAATCCGTAGGAAGTTGCCAATCCCTGAAGGTTGGGGATATTTTCCGTTTGCAACTGGCTGTATTTTCCGGCCAGGCCGAGCAGTTTGATCTGCTTGGCCCCGGTGATGGCATCACTGTAATTGACATCGACTGAAGCGTTAGTCTCGAAACTCTCCGACAGGTTGCAGCAGGCGGCTTTCTTCAGTTCCCCGAGAGTTATCTGCTGGGTAGCGATCATGTCGGTGCGGGAGATATGGGCGCCAGGTAAGCGATCGTAAATCTCCACTTCCTCCAGGGTTTTATTCTCATTCAGTACGAGCTCAATTTTTTGCTGATCCGGTGAAAGGCTAACGGTATCACTGCGAAAGCCGATGAAGCTCACAACCAGGCCGGGAGTCTTATCTTTTGGGCGTTTCAGTTCGAAATAGCCGTTTGGATCGGTGGCGGTGCCAATTGTTGTCCCTGCCCAGAAAACGTTTGCGCCGGTGAGGGGCATTTTTTTTTGCTCCCCGTCAAGTTCATAGACGTAGCCCTGGATTTTCTGGCTGTAGGCTGAAGTGCTGGCCAGGAAAAGCAGGAATATGAGGGGATATTTTATTATCTTCATTTTTATGCTTGTTTATTCCTTAAGAAATAAAATAAAACTTTGTGGTCCTTTGTGCTACTTTGTGAAACTTCGTGTCACTATTTTAGTGAGTTATGACGCAAAGTCACGCAAAGGATACGCAAAGTACCGCAAAGAATGCAAATTGAATTAAACCAGTGAGGGGGCAATCTTTAGCTGGTGATGAGCCACCAGTATCTGCCTCCCTGAATCAGGCGGCGGCAAATTGGATAGCCGCCTGTTGCTGCGATCAGCAGGGAAACTAATAAAATTGACCCTATTTTCCGGATGTTCCGCATTATTTTAACATCTGTTATGCAAAGATATGCAATTTTCATCATATTAGTCTTAAAAATTGTTAAGATATTGATGAGAGGGGCAGGGAAGCATGGAGGCATGGAAGCTTGGAATTTGGAATATTTCTTCTGACTTCTGACTTCTGACTTCTGACTTCTCATTCAAATTTTTTCCTACATTTGTGAATCCATTAACAATAACTCCTGCCTTATGGATTATGAGATTCTGAAATTGACTGTCGATGAGAATATTGCCATTGTAACCGTCAACCGCCCACAAGCACTTAATGCACTTAATACCCGATTTTTTCTGGAAATGGATGCCATGATCAAACAGGTTTCCGGCATGCCCGAAATCAGGGTAATGATCATTACCGGGGAAGGAAAAGCCTTTGTGGCCGGTGCAGATATCGCTGAGATGGTGGATATGACGCCGGAGCAGGGAATCGCTTTTTCGAAAACCGGTCAGAAAACATTCCGCAGCCTGGAGAAGATGGAGATCCCGGTAATCGCGGCAATTAACGGTTTTGCGCTGGGAGGCGGGCTGGAATTGGCCATGGGGTGTGACTTCCGGATTGCCGGCAGTAAGGCTAAATTCGGCCAGCCTGAAGTTTCCCTGGGCATGATCCCTGGCTATGCCGGCACGCAGCGCTTACCAAGGCTCACAGGTCTTGGCGATGCATTATTTCTGCTCATGAGCGGGGAGATGGTCACTGCCGATGAAGCACTCCGTATTGGCCTGGTGCAAAAGGTTGTGGAACCTGAACAACTGATGGAAGAAACCGTACGGATCGCTAAGGTTATTGCATCGAAGGGTCCGCAAGCCGTGAAAAAAGTTAAATACGTGACCCGTGCAGGGCGGATGATGCATTTCGAAGATGGCTGCAACCTGGAAGCGGAATTCTTTGGCACGCAGTTCAAAGCTGAAGGCGAAGAAGGGATGAGGGCATTCCTGGAGAAAAGGCCACCTAAATTTTAAGTTCAAAGTTCAAAATTCAAAATTCAAAATTTATATGGTTTATTCCGATAAATTACAGAACGTTACCGTCCTTGGGGCGGCTGGAAAAATGGGAAGCGGCATCCTGCTACTCACGGCTGTGGAAATGGCCGATCTTAGCCTGAAACCCGAAAACAAAGGAAAAGCTTTCGTGCTGAATGCCATGGATGTCTCTAAGGAAGGATTGGCCGGCCTGATGCTTTATATGCGAAGCCAGGTACAGAAAATAGCGGAGAAAAAAGCCATTGCCCTGCGTAAGGCTTATGCTGACCGGCTGGATCTCATCGAGAACGAGGAGATCATCAACCAGTACATTTTCGATGTGATGAACATCGTCCGCCCCACTACCCGGGTGGAATCGGCCTATGATTCAGGGCTGGTCTTTGAAGCGGTCAGTGAGAGCCGCGCCCTGAAAGTTAAACTGCTGTCCCGGATCGACCAGAACAACCCGGAAAAACCTTGGTTCTTCACGAACACGTCATCCGTTCCAATCCATCTTATTGATGAAGAGGCTAAACTCGGAGGCCGTGTCCTTGGCTTCCATTTCTACAATCCCCCGGCTGTCCAGAAACTCGTTGAACTGATCGTTACGGATAAGACTAATCCGGAGATGATCGGATTTGCAAAGGAGTATGCCAAAAACCTCGGCAAGGTTGTAGTCCCCGCGAACGACTTTGCGGGGTTCATCGGCAACGGCCACTTCATGCGCGACGCACTGCATGGCATCAAAACCGTTGAAAAGCTGGCCGGGGAAATGACTTTTCCTGAAGCCGTTTATTCGGTGAATAAAGTGACGCAGGAGTTTCTGATCCGGCCGATGGGCATCTTCCAATTGATCGACTATGTGGGGATCGATGTAGTATCTTTCATCATGAATGTGATGAACCCCTTCCTGCCGGATGAAGACCTGCACAGTGATTTGCTAGATAAGTTGATCGGGCTGGGTGTAAAAGGAGGACAATATTCAGACGGATCACAAAAAGACGGTTTTCTGAAATATGATAAAGGAAAGCCGGTGGCGATATTTAATCCTTCTGACAAATCCTATATGAATATCAATGATTTAAAAGATAAATGCGACAAGGTGCTCGGCCCTGTACCGGCATCCCTTATTCCCTGGAAAGCAGCTGTTAAGGTAAAGGACAAAGACCAGGTTTTCGGAAAGATCTTCGGTGATATTAAATCAATGGATACCGTTGGAGCTAAGCTTGCCGTGGAGTATGGCCGGAAATCGGATGCGATCGGGAAAAAGCTTGTAGCCGATAAGGTGGCCCATTCGGCAGAAGATGTGAACACCGTGTTGCTAACCGGTTTCTTCCATGCCTATGGGCCGGTGAATGAGTACTTTTAGATCAGTCGGCGGTCGGCGGTCGGCGGTCGGCGGTCGGCGGTCGGCGGTCGGCAATTTACCAATAACCAATAACCAATAACATTTTCTCAATATGAGCAAACCTCACAAAAAAATTTACATGGCAGCCGGGTACAACACCATTTCCATGGGTACGGGCCGCAGTGAGTTCAATCCCAAAAAGGCACGGCCTGGTATCGAACATTATTTTAAAGATGCGGCTCAGGGGACATTAAAGCAGATCGGGGGTGCTAAGAACGTGGATGAATGCGTAGTGGGCAATTTCATGGCTTCACGGTTCAACAAGCAGGCCCACCTGGGCGGGTTTTTCCCGATGGCAGATCCGGAACTGCAGTTCAAATCCGCGATACGTGTTGAAGGCGCCTGTGCATCCGGTGGGTTGGCATTGGTAACGAGCATAAAGAATGTTCTTGCAGGGACGGCAGATGTTTCGCTGACATTGGGCATTGAAGTTCAGAATACGGTGAAAGCCATTTATGGGGCCGACATCCTGGCGGGAGCGGGGTGGTTCCAGAAACGCAAGAACGGGCATGCTTATTTCTTCCCTGGCCAGTTCAGCGACCGCGCCGGGGCCTATTATGAGAAATATGGCATGGATTACGCCCGTAAAGGGATGGGGCGGTGGTTCCGCAATGCTATAGAAAACGCACGTCTCTGTCCGACAGCGCAGGAATTCGGGAACAAGACGGAGGATCTTGAAGCGCTCTATCAAAAGATGAAGCCCAACGGAGCCGGTTTTGTGGACAACCTGAATGTGCTTGATTGTTCAAAGGTATCTGACGGGGCTTCGGCCATAGTTGTCTGCTCGGAAGAAGGACTGAAGCGCTGCGGGATCCCTAAAAGCGAAGCGGTAGAGATCGTGGCCTGGGCCCATAAAGTCAGAAACATAACAGAGGATCCACCGGACCTGACGGAAGTCATCACAATAAAGAACGCTGCTATGACCGCACTTGCAGATGCCGGAATCACCATCCACGACCTGGGGACGATCGAGACGCACGACTGTTTCTCCATAGCAGGCGTTCTGGCAACTGAAGCACTGGGGTTCGCTGAAAAGGGAAAAGGTGCACAGTTTGTTGCGGAAGGTAACACTGCCCGCAATGGCATGATCCCGATGAATACCACTGGCGGCCTGATCGGTTGGGGTCATCCTACGGGTGGCACCGGTGTTCACATGGCTGTCACTTTGTGGGAACAGCTGACCGGTAAAGCCGGCACAGCGCAGATCCCGCTTAATCCTGCAAAGCCTTATGGGTTATCTATCAACATGGGTGGGGATGATGTGACAGTGGTGGCGATCGTTTATAAGAGAGGGTAAGAAGTCCTGACAGGGTTGGAAACCCTGTTACTAATAAAACATTTCGTAATTTTGCGAAATACGAAATGATTAAATATGGGAAAAAAGATCCTTGTTATTTGCACGGGAAATAGTTGCCGTAGTCAGATGGCGGAAGGCTTCCTGAAATCGTTTGACCGTTCGCTTGAAGTTTTTTCAGCCGGTACTCATCCGGCGCCGAGGGTCAACCCCAACGCTGTGAAAGTAATGAAGGAACTGGGCATAGACATCAGCCATCATATTCCGGAAAAGGTGGACCAATACATTGATGAAGAATGGGATTATGTGATAACCGTTTGCGGAGGAGCCAATGAGTCGTGTCCTGCCTTTACCTGGAAAGTAAAAAAGCGACTTCACATTGGCTTTGATGATCCGGCCGATGCAATGGGCAATGAAGAAAAGGTGCTGGCAGAATACCGCAGGGTAAGGGATGAAATAAAGAGGGATTTCTTCGAGTTTTACAAGAAGGAATTTGGAATTTGAAATTATATATGATGGAAAACTTAAAAAAACTGGTACAGGAAAAATACGGCCAAATCGCGAAGGACAGCAGTGAGCCCGAAAAAAAATCAGGTTGCGGATGCGGTTGTGATGACACATACACCATCTTCAGCGAGAATTATGACGGGAAAGAAGGCTATGCCCCTAATGCAGACCTGGGCCTCGGATGCGGGATACCGACAGATTTCGTGAATATCCACAAGGGCGATACGGTCATCGACCTCGGATCAGGTGCCGGGAACGACTGCTTCGTGGCCAGGGCGTTGGTCGGCGAAGAAGGCAAAGTCATCGGTATTGATATGACGAAAGAAATGATCGAACTGGCCAGGTCAAATGCTGAAAAACTGGGTTATAAGAACGTCCAGTTCCGCTACGGCGACATTGAGAACATGCCGGTAACCTCAAAGAAAGCCGATGTCGTTATCAGCAATTGCGTGCTGAACCTTGTACCCGACAAGGATATGGCTTTCATGGAAATTTGCCGTGTGTTGAAAGTCGGTGGGCATTTTTGCATCTCTGATGTGGTTATCCGCGGTGAGCTGCCACCTGCAATACGCAATGCCGCCGAAATGTACGCCGGATGCGTTGCAGGTGCGTTGAGCTACGAAGAATATATGGTTTCGATTCAAAAAATGAGCTTCATCAACCTGACAATCCATAAAGAAAAAGAAATTTTTGTTCCCGACCAGGTGCTAAGTGCTTTCATGACAAAGGAAGAAATCATAACTTACCGGAGTTCCGGCACAGGGATATACAGTATTACCATTTCCGGGGAAAAACCAGCCAAAGGATGTGTCTGCTGCGGAACATAAAATCTTGATCTTATGAACATCCCACCGCTTGATACCCCCGAAGATGACTTCTGGGCCTGGGTGCAGCAATCCTATATGGTTTCACCGAATATCATCAACCTTAACAATGGTGGTGTCAGTCCCCAGCCAAAGGTGGTGCAGGATACCTTTGAACGCTATAACAGGTTCTGCAACGAGGCTCCATCTTACTATATGTGGCAGATCCTCGACCAGGGCCGCGAAGCGCTCCGGGCCGACCTTGCCGCTCTGGCCGGCTGCGATCCCGGTGAAATTGCCATCAACCGGAACACAACCGAGGCGATGAATAATATCATCTACGGACTGAACCTGCAAAAAGGAGATGAGGTAGTACTAACCAAGCAGGATTACCCCAATGTCATCAACCTGTGGAAAATGCTCGAGCAGCGCGACGGAATCGTCCTCAAATGGATCAACCTGGAGCTGCCAATGGAAAATGAAGACGAACTGGCCCAAATTTATATCAATACATTCACGGATAAAACCAAAGTAGTCAACGTGACCCATATCATCAACTGGATCGGGCAGATTGTGCCGGTGAAAAAGATCGCTGCGGCAGCGCATCAGCGAGATATCGACGTGCTGGTCGATGGCGCACAATCCTTTGCCCTGATGGATTTTAAAATCCCCGACCTCGATTGCGATTACTTTGCCACCAGCCTCCACAAATGGCTGTGCGCTCCTTTCGGATCCGGCCTGCTCTATGTTAGAAAAGATAAGATTCCCGGAATAAGACCTATTTATCCTGATGATAACCCCCTGGGCAACGAGATCGTAAAGTTCGAGCGGATGGGCACCCGCTCTTTTGCTACTGAAATGGCCATCGGTAGTGCCCTGGATTTTCACCTGGCTATCGGGTCAAAACGTAAGGAGGACCGCCTGCGGTACCTGAAAAATTACTGGATGGAACGCGTGAAAGATATACCCGGAGTGCATCTTCATACCTCTTTCAAACCTGAATATTCCTGCGTGATCGGCCTGTTTTCCATCGACGGATATGAACCGGGAGATATCGATACGTATCTTTTCAATAACCATAAGATCCACACGGTCGGTATAGTCTGGGAGAATATATCCGGCGTGCGGGTTACACCGAATGTATATACCACCGAAGAGCTGGTTATCCAGTCGCCCTTCCGGCGGGCGCCCATGTGGAGATATCGGCTATCGCGGTGAAATGAGAAGTTAGAAGACAGAAGACAGAAGATAGAAGAAAGAGGACAAAACTCAGAACTCAGAACCCAACGTTCTCCCGTTAATGAAGAACTACAAAAAAACCGCCATACGACTAATCCTTCTCTTTGGCCTGATCAGCCTGCTGGGCGATATTATTTACGAAGGCGCCAGGGGGGTGAACGGACCATACCTGAAAACCCTCGGGGCCAGTGCAGCCATTGTAGGCCTAGTTGCCGGGATCGGCGAACTGCTGGGCTACCTCATCAGGCTCGTAAGCGGTTATTTTTCCGATAAAACCCGCGCCCACTGGGTCTTTACGATTATTGGCTACAGTTTCCTGATGGTCATCCCGATGCTGGCCCTTACTGGCATCTGGCAGTTTGCCGCCATCTTCATGGTCCTGGAACGCATTGGGAAAGGTATCCGCAGCCCGGCAAAAGATACGATCCTCTCACAAGCCACCAAGCAGGTCGGCACCGGGTTTGGCTTTGCCATCGTGGAATTCCTCGACCAGATCGGTGCGACCATGGGCCCGCTCATCTTCACCTTCTTCTTCATGAGTATCGGGCCGGGCGATAAATCCATCGTCGATTATCAGCATGGCTATAGCCTGATGTGGTTCCCTTTCGTAATATTGATGATGGTGCTCTTCACAGCCTTTTTCCTGGTCAAAAACCCTGAGGAACTGGAGAATGATGTCGTGAAAAAGCCTCAACCCGACAGGGTCACCCGCACCTTCTGGCTTTATTGCATCTTTACTTTCGTCACCACCCTCGGCTTTCTGAACTTCGCCATCATAGGCTACCACCTGAAGGCGAATGCGATTGTCTCAGACGCCCAGATCCCTCTTTTGTACGCGCTCGCCATGGCGGTGGATGCTGTCATTGGTCTGTTCATCGGTAAAATGTACGACAGACTGAAGATCCGGTTCGACAACGAGCACGCCGGTTTGCTTATGCTTATCATACTGCCCGTATTTACTGCCACTCTTCCCATTTTCACACTTTCATTCCATATCGGGCTGATCATCACCGGGGTAGTTCTCTGGGGGGTTGTCATGGGAACGCACGAAACCATCATGAAGGCAGGCATTGCCGACATCACCTCCATCCGCAAGCGGGGAACAGGATATGGTATTTTCAATATGCTTTACGGGATTGCGATCTTTATTGGAAGTGCCGCAGCAGGGTTCCTGTATGATTATTCGGTAACTTTGCTTGTTATTATAATGATTGTTGTTGAATTATTGGCGTTGCCGGTGTTTTTTGTGATGAGGAAGAGGGTTGTGAAACAGTGAAACAGTGAAACAGTGAAACGGTGATACGGTGATATGGTGATATGGTGATATGGTGAAACGGTGTGAATATTTTTGAACTTAATAATTCAACTTTGAACTTTGCCCTTTGAATTTTGAACTATAAACTGCCCTATGCCCTCTGCTCTATGCTTCATAAACAACCGTTTTCTTCCGTACGCTGAGGCTCGCTTCCACATTTCAGACCTGTCGATCCAGCGCGGTTACGGGATTTTTGATTATTTTGTTGATATGGACGGCAGGATACCGTTCCTGGAGGATTACCTCGACCGGTTTTATACATCGGCAGAGCGGCTGAATATGGAAGTTCCGCTGGAAAGGAAAATAATGAAGGAGAAGATCCGGTATTTGCTTCAGCAGAACAAATTCGGTACGTCGGGCATTAAATTACTGCTTACAGGAGGTTATTCAGAAGATCTTTATTCTCCTTCGACGCCCAATTTCATGATCCTGAACCTGCCGGTAACTCATCAGCCGGGGGATTTCGGGGAAGGAGTAAAGCTGATCCTTCTCGATTACCAGCGTCATATTCCCGAAGTTAAAACTACATTCTATCTTCCTTCCATCGCCCTCTTTCCAAAGCTGAAGGAAAAAGGGGCCGTTGAGGTGCTTTACCATCATAACGGACTGATTTCCGAAACCACCCGGGCCAACATCTTCCTGATCAAAAACGGTAAGCTTATTACACCTACTCCCGGAGTTTTGCAGGGAATCACCCGGAAGTACGTCCTCCAGGTTGCCCGGGAGCTGATGTCTGTTGAAGAACGGGAAGTGAAGCTTGAGGAATTATGGGAAAGCGAGGAAGTATTTATAACCGGGACTTCTAAGCATGTAGCGCCGGTGATGGAGGTTGAGGGGCGGATAATTGGGAACGGTAAGCCAGGTAAGATGACGAAGGTGATTTCGGAGGCTTATGAAAGATTTTTTAATAAATAATCCGTGTAAATCTGCGTTACTAATCTGCGTTCATCTGCGAGAAACTTTTTAAATGGTTCTCGCTGATTTACGCGGATCAAGATGCAGATGATCGCAGAAACTTTGCGGTTAAAAAATAAAGATTTCCCGATTAATCCCTGAATTTCACTGCTTAACAACCTTCCCCACTTCCACCGTCCTTTCCCCCGTCATTCTCACAAAATAAACCCCGCCTGGCAGATTACTTATATCAATCACCGTCGTGGATTCCGTTATCTGGCGATGGATGAGTTCCTGGCCGTTCAGGTTGAAAATGGAAATTTGAAATTTGGTTGGTGATGCTGATGTTTCGATGGTTATTCGGGTGGAGGAGGGGTTGGGGGAGATAGTAAATTGATTTTGGGATGAATTCTTCTCATTCAAGCCAACCCCGCAGGCGGCTTTTACTTCAGTCGAGTCATTACAACCAATGGCATTGTCGTGAATGTTGTAATAACCAATGGGAATAGATAAAAAATCACAGACACTTTGTACTTCACAAATTGATAATGAATAATTACCGACGATGGTTAATGTAGAGATTGAATCAGCATCAATATTGTCCAATCCTGTCAGACTGGTCAAAGCAGGATTTTGACAAACAAAAAGGTTTCCTTTTAGCGAAGTCAAACTTTCAAGCCCCGCTATACTGGTCAGAGCGTTGTTACTAAAAATAGATAGACCTCCCCAAATAAAAGTCAAACTCTCTAGTCCCGATAAACTAATCAGGTTGTTGTTATTGTAGATCATAAGGGAAAGCCCGATCGAAGTCAACATTTCCAACCCTGATAAACTAGTCAAGGCAGTGTTTTCTTCAATATCAAGGTATCCCCCGATTGATACTAAATTTTCCAATCCCAAAAGGCTGGTAAGTCCAGGGTTTCCTGCAATATAGAGGTCGCCCTCTATATTAGTCACATCACTTAATCCGTTTAAATTTGTTATGCCGTCCCCAATAATAGTGACATTCCCTTCTATTTGTGAACAGCCGGGAAAATTTGTCTGAAAGTTATCAATTTCAGTTTGAGTAAAAAAGTAATAATTACCGTAAGGCAGGCATGGTAGAGAAATTCCGCAGAGCTCAGCCACTTCAGGAGGATTATTGCAACCTTCTGCATTGTTATAGATACTAACTATCCCGTATGGATTGGATAAGTAATCACAGATGTTTTGTGCCTCACAATTTGTTAAAGAAAAATTGTTATGAATATATAAATTTTCGATAGACCCGGCCTCTATGTTGTCCAATCCTGTCAGGCTTGTCAGGACATTGTTGTATGTAATAATCAGATCTTCGCCAATTGAATTCAATCCCTCTAATCCTGTCAGGCTTGTCAGGACGTCATTGTCTTCAATATCAAGGTTTCCTCCTATAAAAGTCACCTGGTTCAATCCCGTCAAGCTGGTCAGATGGATAACAGTTTGAATTTCAAGGTCTCCCCCGATAGAAGTCAATACATGCAACCCATTTAAATTGGTGATGCCACTTCCATGGATTAAAACATCTCCCTCTATTTCATTACACCCTGGATAATTCACCTGGAAACTGTCGATTTGGGTTTGCATGGTAAACCAAATATAGTCAGGCAGGCAGGACTGGGATGAACCTGTGATCGACAGGAACAATCCGATCAATAATATGTAAAGTTTTTTCATATTTCCAATTCATTAAAAGAATTAATCATTCCCGGATGGGTGGTTCGGCGCCATCATTCTTTTGAACGCATAAATATAATGAAAATCAAAGTGTTTTGTGATAAATTGATAATAAATAATCCGCGTAAATCTGCGCCTCAAATCTGCGCTTATCTACAAGAAACTTTTTAAATGGTTCTCGCTGATTTACGCGGATCAAGATGCAGATGATCGCAGATTTACTTTATGCTCTTTGTGAATTCCATGGTGATCTCTGTGAGAAATAAATTACTTTTGGCTTATAAAAATCTTTTTCGAAACACTTATGTTCAACCTTGCAACCATCAGCCTTGTATTCCTCCTGGCTTTCAGCAATCCGGGAGAACTTCCTGCGCCTAAGATTACCGGTAATTTTGCAGAAGATATTCATGTCTTTGCGGAGGAATACTGCAAGAGCATTTATTGTGATGCCGGGCTGGAAGGAAAGCTGGATTACACGATCTTTCGCCGTGCTTTTAAGGGAATCACCGAAATTTCTGCCCCGAGAAAGGACATCCTGACCATTATCGATTATTCCAAACCAGCCTGTGACCAACGTTTTTACGTGATCGACCTCGTCAACCGGAAACTGCTTTACAGTACCCTGGTAGCACATGGCAAAAATTCTGGCGAATTGAGTTGCACCCGTTTTTCCAACCGCCCGCAGTCACTCCAGAGCAGTCCCGGGTTTTACCTCACCGCGGAAGCTTATTCGGGCCGGCAAGGTTATTCTTTGCGGCTTGACGGTGAGGAACCGGGGATCAACGACATGGCCAGAGCTCGCGCAATCGTCATCCACGGAGCAGAATATGTCGCTCAGCATTATGTGGACGATTTCGGATATATCGGCCATAGTTTTGGTTGTCCTGCCCTTCCCCTGAATGTGAACCGCAAGATCATCGACCTTATCAAAGGCGGCAGTTGCCTGTATATCCATACCAACGATAAAAACTATGCCAGCCGGACGGTAATCCGCTGATCAGTGCATAAACTTATCCAGGGCCCTGAGTACATCCTGATCACGATCATAGATGTCAGGGACAAAAAACAACTCCCCATTTTTATTAATCCCACAGGTCCAGTATAACAGAAGTATATCCAACGGCTGCGGGAGATTTACCCTGGTTGTGATATGAGTGGAAATGATCTCGTTGATTTTTTTCCGGTCATATTTCGTTCCTGTTAAAAGTTTTTCAGCAAGATTCATCGGTCTGTTCACCCTGATACATCCATGGCTGAATGCCCTGCTCGATCTGTTGAAAAGAATTTTCGAAGGGGTATCGTGCAGGTAAATGTCATATTTATTGGGGAACATGAACTTCATTTCCCCAAGCACATTCCATGGGCCCGGCTCCTGCCGGACCAGGTAAGGAAAATGTGAAGCAGAAAGATTTTTCATATCAAGGATGGAGGTAGGGATCAGGTTCCCTTTGGTGTCCAATAGCACCATATGGTTCTTTTCGAGGTATATTGAGTCTTTTTTAAGTTTCGGGATAATTTCATTCTTGATGATGGAGGTCGGCAGCGTCCACGTTGGGTTAAACTCGATATACCTCATCTTGTCCCTGAATACGGGGGTTTTATTAAGTGGTTTGCCCACCACCACGGTGGTGTTATGGACGACTTGGTTGTCTTTGACCATCAACAGCCAGAAAGCGGCAATATTCACGATGATATAGGTTTCGGGCAAGTCCCGGGCCACCCACCGGACCCTTTCGAGATTTATCCTCAGCGCCGCTATCCTTTCCTCAACGGGTACATTCAGTTCGCGGAATGTCCCGACCCCGATGATGCCGTCGGTATCCAGCGCATGGGCATCCTGGAAAGCCTTTATGTCTATTTCAAGCATTTTATCATAAATATCAGATCCGACCGAGTCAGGTGCACTGAGTTCCCCGGTCATGAGCAATCGCTGACGGATAGCAGGAATCCGGGAATTCTTCTTACCTGGTTCGATCTTGCCTCCGCCCGGGATAGGCTGCCAGCCTCCATTTCCGGCAATGTCGCGGTATTGGGCCAGGATCGACAGCAGGGTGTCATACTGAAAGAGGCTTGGCCTAAGGTCATTAAGACGGTAGGGAATCTCACGGTTGGTGATATATTGCGTAAAAGTTGCAGGATTCAGATCAGGAATCGGGGCAAATTCAAAGTTCCAGGTCGGAATGAGTGCCACCGGGTCTATTTTACCGTAAACCAGATGGTCAGCGTAAAAAATCACGCCATCGGTCAGCAATAAATCCAGTTCAGCCAATTTTACTGCCTTTTCCTCTTGGCTTCCGGAATCAAGGGCCAACTGGTGCTTCAGGACCAGGATAGCCTCCAGGTGGTAATCCAGCGGCAGGAGCCCATCTTCATAAGAACTGCTTATACCCTTGATGGCATCTTCCACATATTCCGGTTTTGTCCAGAATGGCTGGAAGTCATTTTTCTCGTATAGGTTTGATACATATTCAATACTGTGGAATTTTTCCCCGCCGATAGTGATGGTATCTGGATTGAGGGAGAGCTGTTCCAGCTTCGACCGGATAATTTCCTGGATTCCGGATGATTGTGAAGATGGTTGATGGTAATTCTTTGAAGGCGGTTCACCATAAATCAATCCAGGTATAATAATGATGATGAGGATGAAAATGACGACCCTGCTCATTCGTTCATCAATGCTTCACGGGCGATTTTCAGGTCAATAAAGTGGCTGGCGTCAACTTTGGGAAACTCCAGGTTGAGTGAAAGGAGGGCATCAATCACGGCGGCCCCAACAATTGTACGGGTATACCATTTGTTATCTGCCGGGACGATATACCAGGGTGCAATTTCCGAAGCTGTATTCCTGATCATATCTTCATACGCATCCATGTATTCATCCCAGTGCTGCCGCTCTTTTACATCAGCCTGGGAAAATTTCCAGTTCTTGTCGGGGTTATCAAGTCTTTCGAGGAAACGCTTTTTCTGTTCTTTTTTCGAAACATGGAGGAAGAACTTTCTTACCAGGATGCCATTATGATGAAGATATTTTTCAAACTGGGTGATATCCTGGAAACGTTTTTTCCAGATGTTATTTTCTGTCATGGGCAGACGCTGGGAGCCGAGATATTCGGGGTGCACCCTTACCACCAGCACCTCTTCATAGTATGACCGGTTGAAGACCCCGATACGGCCACGTTCCGGCAGGTTTTTCACACAGCGCCAAAGGAAATCGTGGTCCAGCTCTTCACTTGAAGGTGATTTGAATGACATGACCTGGCATCCCTGGGGATTTACACCGGAGAAGACGTGTTTTATGGCGCCGTCTTTACCCGCCGCATCCATGGCCTGGAAGATCAGTAACACACCCCATTTGTTATCCGCGTAAAGCTTTTCCTGGAGCTCCCTCATCTGGGCAATGCCCTCCTCCAGCGCTTCTTTCAGCCGGTCTTTATCATTTTTACCAAATTCACCCATATCATCCGGGTCGATAGCCTTTAACTTAAAGTTTTTGCCATCGGTAATGCGATAAGGCTTGATGAACTTTTGGATCTTTTCGGTCTGTTTGCTGGTAATCATGGCTGAATGGGGTTAATATTAATGCCAAAGATAAATAAAAAGCGGCATGGAAGCATGGACGATTGAACATGGACGATGGACGATTTGCTATATAAATTAAGGGGTTGGAAACCCTGATATTATTTTCTTAACTTTACCTTGAAAAATAATTTCCAAACCTATGAAACACTATATTGCAATCCTTGCACTGGCGATAGTAGCAGCTTCCTGCACACTGATTCCACCAAAGCAAATCTGGCTGCATGAATTGGATATTTCCAAAATGGAAGCGGGCTGGGGGACATCACGGGTCAACCTGAGCGTCGACAGTAACGCGCTCACCGTGGCGGGCCAGGTTTATGAAAATGGTGTCGGTACGCATGCCATCAGCAAAATGATGGTCGATTTAAAAGGTAGGGGCGTAAAATTTTACGCCCTGGTTGGCATCGATGATGAAAGCGGGGATAAAGCTTCGGTAGAGTTTTTTGTCCTCGGTGATCAGCGTGTATTATGGAGAAGCGGCATCATGAAAAAAGGCGATCCGGCCCTTCTGGTTGATGTCAGCCTTAAGAGGATCCAAAAAATAGCACTATATGTATCAGACGGCGGTGATTATAACTACTATGACCACTCCGACTGGCTCGGGGCTTTTATTGAGTACCGGAAAGAACCGCCTGTTCCTTTGGAACCGCCTGTACAGAAGCCTTATATCCTGACCCCTCCGGTTTCGGCACAATTACGGATTAACGGGCCTTCTGTATTTGGGGCTACGCCAGGCCGGCCATTTCTCTATAAAATACCGGTTACCGGCCGGAAACCGGTTGTTTATTCTGTCGATAGTTTGCCTGCAGCTTTACAGCTTGATACAAAAACTGGTTTGATCACGGGAATAACGCCTGATAGCGGGGAATATAAGGTCAATATTTTGGTGAAGAATGAAATAGGAGAGGCCCGGAAAGAATTCCGTATCATTGCCGGCCAGGGACTTGCCCTGACCCCTCCGATGGGCTGGAATAGCTGGAATTGCTGGGGGCTGAGCGTGGATGACCAGAAAGTGCGCGCTGCTGCTGACGCTTTCATTAATTCGGGGTTGGCCGATCATGGCTGGACTTACATCAATATCGACGACGGATGGGAAGCCCCGGAAAGAACGGCAAAGGGGGAAATTCTTACCAATGAAAAGTTTCCGGCTATGAATTTGCTTGCAGATTATGTTCACAGCCAGGGATTAAGGCTGGGGATCTATTCTTCACCGGGGCCTCTGACCTGCGGAGGCTTCCTGGGTAGCTATCAGCATGAAAAACAGGATGCCGCAACATGGGCCACCTGGGGCATCGACTACTTAAAATATGACTGGTGCTCGTATGGGAAGATTGCACTCAACGACAGCCTGCAGGAACTCCAAAAACCTTATCTGCTGATGAAAGATTTTCTCGCCGCTGCAAACCGTGATATCATTTTCAGCCTTTGCCAGTATGGAATGGGGAATGTCTGGGAGTGGGGAAGTCAGGTCGGAGGCAACCTCTGGCGCACCACCGGAGATATCACAGATACCTGGGAAAGCATGGCAGGCATCGGCTTTGACCAGGATAAATGCTCACCGTATGCAGGGCCTGGCCATTGGAACGACCCGGACATGCTTGTGGTAGGCCAGGTAGGATGGGGGCCAAACTTGCATCCAAGCCGCCTGACACCGGATGAGCAATATACGCATATCAGTCTCTGGTGCCTGCTCTCAGCTCCCTTGCTGATCGGCTGTGACCTCAGCCGGCTTGATGACTTCACCCTCAGCCTCCTGACCAACGATGAAGTCCTTGCCATCAACCAGGATGAACTGGGGCGGCAAGCTATCCGGGTCTTTCAAGATAAAGGATATGAGGTTTGGGCGAAACCGCTGGCTGACAGCTCAGTGGCTGTCGGGTTATTCTTTACAGGCCTTGATTCTCCTGCCGACGCTTTTAACTGGGAAGGCGGGATACCGAATAGGACCCTCACTGTTAACTGGTCGGATCTTGGCATCAACGGGGTATACAAAGTGAGGGACCTGTGGAGGCAGAAGGATGTCGGGCAGTTCGCCAGTGTTTATACGGCGGAAGTGCCTTATCATGGGGTGGTGCTGGTCAAATTATCGAAGTAATTTCAAATTTCAAATTTCAAGTTTCAAGTTAACAGGTCGGAAAACGAACCAAACCCCGCCAAGCGATACTAACGCTGTGATCAGGTAGAACAGAAAGCTGATCCCCACGGCAATATTTATATCGACATTCAATAGTTGTGAGCCATACAAAAAGGTCAGTTCCCGCACGCCTACCCCGCCGATGGATATGGGCAATACTGCCACAGCCGATGAAACGAGGAATATGACGATATAAGCCAGGTGGTTTTCCGTTTCACCCAGCGCAAGCAATAATAACCAGGCACAGGCCACCTGCAGCAGCTGGACCGCAAAGGCATACAAATATGTGACAAGGTTGACTTTCAGAAAGTATGGATAGACCCATTTGATGAAGAGATAATAAGCAAGAAATACGAATGGGAGAAGCAGGAAAGCAAGATTAACCCAAGACCAATGACCAACAACTAATGACCAATTACTACCCGTATCAAGAAATGAAACTCCTGCCAATGCCAGGACCACCAGGGCAACCATTCCGGACAGCCTGTCGGCCAGCACGGCCCCGAAGATCTTTTTCGTACCGGTCTGATAAGTTTTTTGGAGCAGGTAGATCTTGTACCCGTCGCCCCCGATCCCGCCGGGAAGGAAAAGATTGTAAAACATACCCAGCAGGTAAAGCCTGATATTTGTCTTTTCATCGAGCTTCAATCCGATAGCTGAAAAGAACATATTCAGCCGGATGGCAGAAACCAGCTTGGAAAAGGAAAAAGCGACGAGGGCTGCGAGAATATAAAAGAGGTTTGACTGGCGGTAAAGCTCCAGGATATCGGCAACATTTATCTTCCTGAGGACAAAATACAGCGCTGCTGCCGTGACGGCAAATTTCAGCAATGTTTTAAGCAGTCGTTTAAGCTTGCTTCCCACCCCTGAAAATATTACTTATGCGGTAAGGCTTTTTTTGCTGGGATTCGAAATAAGTACGCATCACCAACTCTGCAATGATCCCGCTGGTGATCATCTGAAAACCTGCCACTACCAGCATGATGCCGAGTATAAGCAATGGCCTTCCCCATATATCATGTCCAAGGATTTTAAGAATGAGCAGGTAGATATTGATAATGACGCCGGGGATCAGGATCACCAGGCCCCACTTGCCGAAGAAATGCATGGGCTTCTGCAGGTATCTTTTGATAAATAACAAGAGGATCAGATCGCTGATTACCTTGAATGTCCGGGAAAGGCCGTATTTTGATTGTCCATGTATCCGGGGGAAATGGTTTACATCAACCTGGGTGATCGTTGCTCCTTCCAATGCTGCCATTACCGCGATGAAACGGTGCAGCTCACCATAGAGGCTGATATTTTTGGCGATATCGCTTTTAAAAACCTTTAAGGCGCAGCCATTGTCTATCATTTTGACACCGGTCGTCTTACGAATGATATGATTGGCAATTTTTGAAGGGATTTTACGGATGAAAAATCCGTCTTTCCTGTTCTTCCTGATACCGGCAACCAGGTCCCAGTCGCCTTCTTCCGCTTTTTTAACCATCATGGGAATATCGGCCGGATCATTCTGCATATCACCGTCGAGGGTGATGATATAATCTCCCGAGGCAAAATCGATCCCCGCCGCCAGGGCACTGCTCTGGCCGTAATTCTTCTTGAACCGGATCAGCATAACATGGGGATCTTTTATCGTCAGGATGTTTTGCACCGTCCGGTCTATCGAGCCATCATCAACATAAATCACCTCATAATCCATTCCTTTCAGCGAATCAGCGATCTTTTCCGCCAGGGGAACAACATTCCTTTCTTCGTTATAGACCGATATGACCAGGGAAAGTTTTGGCATGGGTTATTTATTAGTGGTATGAAGGTGCAAAGATACTTATCTTCACTGTATATTTTAACATCAGTTTCAAACGCTAACAGGTCCTCCTTCGTCGGACGCCGTCAGGTTTAAAAGGAATTTTTTTTTCAAACCTGCCAGCGTTTGAAACGAAGCGACCTTCAAGGTTAAAAAAATAAAGGAGGTTTTATGCAAAAAACCGAACAGTTGATACCGGGTAAATTTTACCACATCTATAATTGTGGAATAAACGGGGAAAACCTGTTTAATATAACAGAGGATTACGAGAGATTCATGCGACTTTATGAGAAATATATTTGCCCGGTCGCAGATACTTATGCATGGGTTTTAATGAAGAATCATTTTCATCTGATGGTGAAGATCAAACAAAACATGGCATATAAATACTCTAATGACGATGGATCTTATGACAAGGAGCGATTTAATGAGATTAAATGGGAAACTGTTGAATTGACCGTTTCAAATGGTTTTTCAAACGCTGGCGACGCTGTCAGGTTTGAAGGTGATAAAACCTGTCAACGTCCGACGAAGGAGGACCTGACAGCGTTTGAAAGTAATTTAATTCCAAAGCCACACCAGCATTTCTCCCATCTATTTAACGCTTACGCAAAGTATTATAACAAAAAATATAACCGCCATGGAAGCTTGTTTGAACGACAATTCAAAAGGAAGATAATTTATAACAGAAAATACTTTCGATCGTTGGTGGTTTATATTCACCAGAATCCGGTACACCATGGTTTTTGCGAACATTCGATGGAATATGGCTGGTCATCATATCTGACTTGCATATCGGTAAAACCAACCAGTCTTAACCGCGAAGAAGTCATCGGATGGTTTGATAATATCGGAAATTTTAAGACTTTGCACGAGAAAAAGGTGAAAATAGAAAATATCGAAAAATATTTAGAGTTTTAGTTTCAAACGCTGACAGGTCCTCCTGCGTCGGACGCCGTCAGGTTTAAGGGGAATACATTGTTCAAACCTGCCAGCGTCGTCAGACCTGGCAGCGTTTGAAACGAGACGACCTGCCAGCGTCGTCAGACCTGGCAGCGTTTGAAACGAGACGACCTGCCAGTGTCGCAGACCTGGCAGCGTTTGAAACGAGACGACCTGCCAGCTCCGCCAAAGGCGGACTGGCAGCGTTTTAATATAAAGGAAATGATGAAATGCTATGCATAATCAATCTTCGTCTTCCTCGTCATCATCCTTATCCTTACCGGCACACTTTATATCATCCCCTTCATCATCAGCTTTGCAGCATTTCCCTTGATGATCTTCCTTAACCATAATAGATAAAAGTGTAAAAGTACCATCTGGTGCAGCCTGGATCTCTACATTGGTACCACCTTTTTCAAGAGCGATCTCATACCCGGTAAAACCAGGTTTCTCAATGCTTTCGAGCTCTTCCATCTCGAATCCGTCGAAAACAATGGCAAGGGTCTTGAAAACTTCGGCCGGCAATTCTTTCCTGCACATGGCAGTCTCGGTTTCCATCCATTCTCCTTTGGCAGAGAAACATGCTGTTTTTTCAACGCCTGCGAGCATGAAATCAGCTTCCCATTCAGTGGCAATTTCCTGTTCCCACTCTACCTTTTGTGCATCTGCAAATTTCCCTGCAAATGCGTCGGTTACCTGTTTTGGAGGCGTGACCTGTGCGAAAGCCATCAGGCTTAGTGCCACCATGCATAGTGATAAAAGTAAATTTTTCATAGTTTTTGATTTTTTTTACACTATTGTCCGACTAAAATCTGATTTTCGATTATTATCTATGTAACAACCAGACAATCAAGAGTTCTATATTAATTATCTGCTTTCTCAAAAAGCGACCTCCCCTTTTTTCAAGTCAAGTTCCATCTGTACAATCCTGTTTGGCGGATGATCTTTGACCAGATAATTACGTCTTGTGCTGCGAAGCAGTTCAAAAACATCGAGTAAACTGATCAGATGGATGCGAACCAGCGATGCTACCACAGAGAATGCTTTCTTTGTCATCGCCATCTTCTGTATGACTGTTAACAGAAGCTGGGCTATCAGCGTACACCATACCTGAGTGAGAATAGCGTTGACATTCTCGCCGTAAAAATAATGAAGCTGAAAGTTCTGTTTCATTTTTTTAAATAATAACTCAATACCCCAGCGTTTTTTGTAGAGAAAGGCTATTTCTTCGGCTGTAATTTCCATGTTATTGCAAAGAAACTCGTAATACCGGTTCTTTGCGTCCTGATAACAGACCTTCCTCAGGCGAAGGGTCTTTTTTCTGTTTCGTGATTTTCTTGCCACGGCCATCTTCAGGATGATATTCAAGTTCGATAATCTCTTCCTTTAATACCATGGCTTTGCCGTCTACCCTTTCGTGTGTGCGTAATGTTTCCACGACCTTGTAGTCGGCGTTCTTCTTCATCCGGGTAACAAAATAGACCTTTTGTTCAGTCCAGAGTGCAAATTGCACGTAATAATTGTACGCACGGTCAAATACAACCATGCTATGGGAGATCAACTGAAGTTCTTTCAGAAAATTTTTGTCGTGAACTTTGGCAGCAGTAATCTTGACAAACCGCCCAACAGATTGAACAGCATCTATAAGCATATGGACTTTGAGCCCGCCTTTCTTTTTCCCGTCATTCTTTGGGTTGCGGCCGACACCTTTGAGGATATTGCTAAACAGCCGGATTGTGGTAGAATCAATCAGCAGTACCTCTTTAAACGTGAGCCCAAAAGTTCGGCTGTCCGACAAAAAACTCTTATACCTGTCTACCAAACTGAAGTACACATCCTCAAAGAATTTACTCGGTCTGTTTCGCAAACCATCGCAGGCTGTACTCTTGGCAGGAGCTTTCTTTAGACCCAAGTGATTTAGTTTTCCGCCCATAGCCCTTAATCCTTCACATATCTCATTCATCGAGTCACATCGGCTTAAAATACCAAACAGCATGGTAATAAGCTGTGTTTTGGCCTGAAAAGTCTTATAATAGCGGTCAGCGCTATTCTTTTTAACCAATCTTGGTATGTTTACTCTTTCAATCAAGTCGAGTACTTGTTTAAAAATCGGCTGTCCGACTAATTTTATTTCTGTATCTTTACCCATGTTGCAGTTTTTGGTTCACAAAACAAAACTACAACATCGAGGGGAAACCGTTTGGAAGTACCCTCTTTTGTATTAATTTAGTCGGTCAGTAGTGTTTTTTTTATAATAAATACTATTCAATTCCAATCGAGATCAGTTCGGAAACTTCTCCGGTATTTTCTACTTCCTCCCTGATTAAGCCGATACCGAGGGCATAATATTTATATTCAATCGGGGCATCAGGTTCAAGCGCATTCCAGTCGGCGGTTTTGATGCAATTCATAAAACTGCCCATAGGAGTCGTGACATTTAACCCGGTAGCAACAACTTTTCCCCAGTCCTCGGCCACATTAAAATAATATTCCTGCCTGTAAGGCATTTCCATTACAGGATGGGCCAGCATCACAATACCGGGCAAAGCGCCGTCGACACCAGCCTTAAATGAACCTTCTTTGTCCTGGAAAACACCATTTTCGTAATTGCTTACATCTTCTCCGAAATACCAGACATTACCATCTGTATCCTGTGCATACCAATCATAGGTATCTTCAATCATCACACCATCTAAAGAAACTACATCCCTAACAATGGTGCAGGTTACACCAAGAATAGTTTTAGTTTCATGAAGTATGCTGACGACTGTTGCTTCCTCACCGTCTGCCGTAGCAGCATGATAGGTGTATATCGTTCCCGGGACTAAGGGGAAATAATCATTGTTAATCCAATCGGTGAAGTTGACCGGGTTTATAACCGGATTGTAATTCAGGTCTTTGTTTCTTTCCTCTTCTTCTTTATCGCAGGAAACGATTAAAAAACCTAATACAATAAACAATATCAAACTTATTTTTTTCATTATCATTATATTACCAATAATATCTGTCGCTAAGTTAATATTAAAATCTTCAGGAGATTTTGAGAACAAAAATTAATATCAAGACAATAAGTTCCAACGCTGATGGGTCCTCCTTCGTCGGACGCCGTCAGGTTTGATAGAAATTATCATTCAAACCTGCCAGCGTCGCAGACCTGGCAGCGTTTGAAACTAAAAATCCTTACTTTTGTCCTGTAAGGCCCAAAGTTTAGTAACCTTGCAAACCTATCCATGAAAAGCATTCTTCTCACCGGCGCTGCAGGATTTATCGGGTACCATGCCGTTTTAAAACTGGCTGCTAAGGGATATGCTGTGACAGGGATCGATAACCTGAATGATTATTACGACCCCAGGCTGAAGATTGCCAGGCTGAATGAAAGTGGTATCAATAAAACAGAAATCGCAGAAATGAAGCCGGTCACAAGCCGTACCATTCCTGAGTACACATTCATTAAACTTGACCTGAAGGACCGGCAGAAAACGGCTGAACTTTTTTCAGGTATCCAGTTCGACATTGTGATCAATCTTGCGGCCCAGCCCGGGGCCAGGCATAGTTTTGCCGATCCTTATGTTTACATCGACAGCAACATCGAAGCATTTATCAATATCCTCGAAGGCTGCCGCCGGCAGAAAGTCAGCCATCTGGTCTATGCCAGCAGTTCCAGCGTATATGGTAATAACCCGAAGCAGCCTTCTGAAGAAAGTGATTTCGTGGACCACCCGATCAGCCTGTATGCAGCGACAAAAAAAGCCAATGAACTGATGGCCCATACTTACAGCTCGGCTTTCGCGCTGCCGGTGACCGGGCTGAGGTTTTTCACGGTTTACGGACCGTGGGGAAGGCCTGATATGGCTTATTTCAAATTTACGCGGGCTATCGATGAAGGCAAGCCTATCGAAGTTTTTAACTATGGAAACCTTGAAAGAGATTTTACCTATATCGACGATATTATTGAAGGACTGACCGGGGTTACTGAAATAATTCCGGAGGGTGAAATACCATACCGGCTCTTCAATATTGGTCATTCTGAACCTGTCAACCTGCTGAGGTTCATAGAAATCATCGAAGGGTATTTAGGTAAAAAGGCGGTTAAACTGATGAAACCAATGCAACCGGGAGATGTGCTTTCTACCTTTGCCAATACGGATTTGCTTGAAAAGTACACGGGGTTTAAGCCTAAAACCAGCATTGAAGATGGCCTTAAAATGTTTGTTTCATGGTATAAGGAATTTGGAAGACAGATCCTACAGTCCAAACGCTGACGGGTCTTCGACACCGTCAGGTTTGATAATCGGGTGACCTGTCAGCGTGTGTAGCACCTGACAGGTCGGCAAACAAAATTAATGATTAACAATCAATCAAATAGGACCCTGATATTTTTCCTGATACTGGCAGGCGTGCTTTTTTTCCCGGCATACCTGGTCAACCTCAACCTTGTCCAGTTGATCAGGGATGAAGCCATCCGTGCTATTGTCGCTTTCGAAATGATCCAGACCGGGGATTACATTACCCCGACCATCGGCGGAGAGCTATACCTCATGAAACCCCCGTTATTCAACTGGATACTTGCCTTTTTCTTCCAGGTAACAGGAAGTTGGTCCGAGACCGTGATCCGTCTTCCCGTGATCCTCTCAATTATTTTCTTCGCGGCCACGATTTTTATTTTCACCCGGAAGGAATTCGGCAACCGCATTGCCCTGGTCAACGCCCTGGCTTTCATTACTTACGGGAGGATCATCTTTTACGAATCCTTGCATGGGCTGATTGATGTCACCTTCTCCTGGCTGACTTATATTTTCTTTATGCTATCCTGGTATTTTTTCAGGAAGAAGAAATACCTCGCCCTGTTTCTTACCGCTTATGCTATCACGGCTGTTTCGTATCTGCTCAAAGGCATTCCCAGCCTGTTTTTTGTGGCTGTCACACTGCTTGTCCTTTTCATCCAGGGAAAACAATTCAGGATCCTGTTCAACTGGCGTCATTTCCTGGGGATTGCCCTGTTATTGCTCATTGTCGGGGGGTATTACCTGTTGTACTTTGCACGTAACGCCATAGAACCAGACCAGGTTTTCGAGGTACTGACCGGTGAAGTGACCCGGCGGACTGTGGTCAGGTTTGGGATCTGGAAGGCTTTGCTCCACCTGTTAACCTATCCTTTTGAAAACATCTACCATTTTCTTCCCTGGTCGGTCATGGTTATCCTGTTTTTCCGGAAAGGGAGCCTGAAATTCATCCGGAAGAACAGTTTCCTCTGGTACCTTTTCCTCTTGTTTATTTTCAATATCATTCCTTACTGGACATCGCCCGAAGCTTATCCCCGTTATATCCTGATGCTGGTTCCTTTAATGATGACGATCCTTATCGCCCTTTATTACAATTCCTTTGAAAACCGTTTTAAGATTCATCTTTGGGTCGATTATATTTCCGGTGGATTTATAGCAGCTATCGGTTTGGCAGGAATAGTCTTTATCTTTCATCCACTCACCCTCGACCTGCCCTATATAGCCTGGGTATCCGTTTTGACGCTACTGGCGCTTGCATTGATAAGCTATTTCTACTGGAAGCAGGCGTTGAACCGTTTGTTATGGCTTGCAATAGCCGTGTTGGTGATGCGAATTGCGTTCAACTTTTCTATCATTCCCTCCTGGGAAAAAACCCACCCGGTTGTGGCAACCAAGAAACTGGCTGCCGAACTTGCTATGGAGACAGCAGGGAAGCCGCTTTATGTCTATTGGAACCCGGAATACAAGCCGGATCCTTATTTTCGCTACCGTTACAACAATGAAATCTTTACCTATTATCTCTCGACCGCAAGAGGAAAGATCATCACGGTGAGCATGGAAAAAATTCCGGGTGCTTTATTTCTAGCCCAGAAGGAACATATAAAAAATGAGGATTATTTACTTGTAAAGAAGATAGACCCGGCCTGGCAGGTGCCGGTTTACCTGGTTGAGTTTAAGTAAAGTACAAACGGGCCCTCCTTTGGCGGACCCCTTCAGGTTAGAAACAAATAAATCGTATCAAAATATTTATTCTAATATAATCAACACTTTTTCTGAAAGATTACCTAACTTTACAGGTTCGTTTCATTACTCTGAAAACAACTAATAAGATGAACTTTAGAAATCCACAAGGTTATAACCCGGTAAGCATGACCAGAAAGCTTATCACAGCGGTTATGATTGTTTTGCTGCCAACAATGGTTTATCCCCAGTTCACCCAGGATTTGGATATTTATAGATACATGGATGTGAACTCTTCGGTTCCGGATTCAACATTCATGGATGACATCATAAAATACATCAAAGATACTCTATTTTTTGGCGGAGGACAGCTCTCAAATCCCGAATATATTGGCAATTCCAAAGGAGTGGGCCTTTTCAGGCAAGGTGCAGATATAGGATTTTCTGATGGTCTTATTATCTCTAACGGATATGTAAAGACCACTACTATTGTGGACAACGGATATAATAAAACTGGTGCACAAGCTATTCCTGCGCATGATAGCCTTGGGACTTATTATATTCCAGGGGGACCTGGGATACCGCCGACAGAGTACCTGCAGGACGATGATATGGATTATATGGTTGGAATAATTGTTGGAGATATGAAACCCGATACGGCCGTTGATCCTTCCATCATCACGTTCAAGTTCAAGCCTTATTATAATTCTATCCACTTAAAGTATGTTTTTGCTTCCGAGGAATATTTATGGCAATCTAATCCACTTTTTCCACCACCGCCACCAGTCGCCGATATAGACCTTACGGGCGCAGCAGCGAGCGATTTTATGGCTATCCTGGTTAAAAAGACTCCAAGTAATATGAGTCCTAATAATATCGCTTCTGTAAGAGGAGTGCTGGGTTCACCTCCTTACATTCCCATTTCGGTCAAATTCCTTAACCACACATTTCCGTACTCCGGTAACTATGTACCTAATTATAATCCTGAAAAGAGTTTCATCTTCGATGGTGCGACAGTACCCTATGATATTCGTCCATTCAGTCTATCTCCCGAAGATATTCAGCCATGCCGGCCTTACTGGATTAAAATAGGAGTAGCAGATTACCCTAATGGTATAGTTATCCAGGGTTACAACCTTTCTCACCAAATAAATTCCGCGGTATTTCTCAAGGCATTCAGCCTGATGAGCGGTTACGGCCTGGAATGGACCGTGGAAGGTGTAGTCGATAATCCTGATTTTGCAGGTGATACCAGCCTGGTGGAAGGCGGATGCTCAAATATGATCATTACCGTTAAAACCAACGTACTGCCGCAGGATACTTTATTCATTCGCATGAGAATTGATAACGCCTCATCTTTAGAATATACCTTCACACCACCATTGGTGCAGGACTCCCTGATAATGATCCCGGATTCAGTGATGGAAGTGACGTACTTAATTTCAGCCATCGATGACAATATCAATGAAGGGACGAACGGGATTGAAAAGTGGTCTATCCGATACCAGATGGATCCCTGCGATGTGCCAATGGCAGATACAGGCTGGAGCACAGGTAATGCTGGCTATTCCGGTCTTATCAAGGCTAAGGTAAAGGATTATAATCCTTATCTCAATACGCATAAAACATACGGACCAATACCTTCAAATATATACTACTGCGGCAATGATGTGACAGTTACTATTACTGATATTCTTCAGGGTGGGATCCCGCCATATTATTATGCATGGACGCATCCCGCCGTACCCCAGTTCGGCGCCGGGGAGCAGTTTACAACGCCCATTTCCGACAGTCCCGATTATATTTATTGTACCATTACCGACCGGTGCACCGGGAAGCCCGGCTATCTGCCCGGTAAAGATACGGTCATCATTTACAGCCAGCTTGAGGTGCAGGCCAGTTCCGATTTCCAGTTATGCCAGAACGGGCAGTCAGATATAAAAGTACAGAGTACCAATGTGGGAAGGAATTTTACAACGATTTGGTATTTCCAGGGAAACCCCGTTGGCTACGATTCTATCTATACCGTAACCTGGGCTGATTATGGCCAATATGCTCCGAATACCATTGTGTTTACATGTGTGGTGACGGATGAATGCGGGAACACTAACCAGGACCAGGTCAATGCAACTTTCTTCCCTGTCGTGGAAATAACCGGCGTGCCCCTTATCTGCCTGGGTGAAACGATCCAGCTTATATGCAGCGGGGCGCAGTCTTACCAGTGGCATTACGGCAGTCTGGGAGGCCCCGTTCTTGGTGGTAATACACAGGTGCTCAATTATACGCCGATTTCAGCCGGCTTTCATACTATCTGCGTTTCGATCATTAATGATTGCGGTGAACAGGCAGATACCTGCTTTACCTTTGAAGTGTCGCAGTTGATCTGTGCAGTCAGGCTTAATAATGCCAATGATTTCAATGTTTGTCCTAATGTGCCTTTTAGTCTCAAGGAACTTAATGCCTATGACGGATGGGAGTGGAAGTGGTTTGATGACGGCGGGCTAAGCTTTTCGGCATTAGGACAAACGATCTCTCTTTCGCTCACTGATGCAGGCGTCCACCAGGTCAGGGTCATCGCCTTTAATATTCATGGGTGCTATGATACATTGAATTTCACGGTTAACGTGTATCCTTATTCCCAGGTCCAGGCTTTTACAGATTTATCATCCGTTTGCATTGATTACCCGGCTCAGCTGAGCGCTACGAGCGGCCCGGTCAGTATTATTACTTATTACTGGACAGCCAGTCCACCCGATGCTTCCCTGGCCGGCCAGCAAAACAGTGCCTCACCGGTGGTAACCCCGGAGGAGACAACTACCTACCAATGCAAGATCATGGATAATAATGGCTGTTATGATTCTACAACCGTCCTGGTCAATGTCAGGCCTCGTATTGCCGGCAATATCATTGCCTATCCGGGATCTTCCTGTACTAATAAGCCTGTCCAGCTTAACTTTCAGCCTATTATCGCGCCTTTACCGGGAGCCACCTATGCCTGGATCCTGGCCGACGGCGTCCCACCTACCAGTGCATCGACGCAGCCAAATGTGATCTGGAGCACACCGGGTACGAAAAATATCCAGGTCACTATCTCCGAAACGGGTTGCGTAGAAACTTTCTACCTTCAGTTTACTGTTCATCCTGATCCGCTGGCAGCATTTACAGCCTCAAATTCCTCCGGCTGCCAGCCTGTCGAAGTATCATTCAACAATGGATCATCAAACCTTGAAAATCCATCCTATGTCTGGGAATTCGGCGATGGAAGCACAGAAACGCAAGCGAACCCGACCCATCTCTACGAAAACCCGGGGCAGTACGATGTGACCCTGACAGTGACCAACGCCACCGGTTGCGTGAACACGCTCACAGTATTTGGTATAGTTGAAGTCTACGAAGTGCCTGTAGCCGACTTTAGTGCCGACCCGCAGGCCGCCACGATTGATAACCCGACGATCAGGTTCACGGATGAGAGTTCACTTCCCTGGAGCATCATTGACTGGAATTTCGGAGACGGGGCCACCGCCTCGGGTGAAGGAAGCCCCAGGCATACTTACGGCGCCCCGGGCAACTATATGGTGATCATGTACACTGAAACCGAGCATGGCTGCTGGGACCACGATACCCTCGAGGTTGGAATTATGGAGGATATTGAAATTTTTGTCCCCAACGCTTTTTCTCCTAACAACGATGGCCTGAACGACTGTTTTTCCGTAGGCGGGACTACCGGCGACGTCATCGATGTCTTCAGGATCATTATTTACAGCCGCTGGGGTCAACTCGTCTATGACTCACAGATCACAAATCCTGATTGTGTCTGGGACGGGAAAGACATGAACGGTAATATCGTTACACCTGACACTTATGTTTTCCGGATTTTTGGGAAAAACTTCAGGGACGCTAAAAAAGTCTATGAAGGAATGATTACGGTCGTCAAATAAAAACACTGACAGGTCTGAATATTTGGCGATTATTTATTTACCGCCGAGCTCAGGGATGATCTCTGAAAGCTCATCTTCATCCAGAAATGCCCATTTTGTAAAGTTTGTTTCGATGACAGCATCATGGCCATCTTTCGATGGTTATTAATTAAAAGAGGTCAAATATACTAGATGAATTAGCTGATAGCTTATTAATTAACATTGGTTTAACAAAATATTGGTGACTGAAAAATCTTTAATAATGATTTGACTTTCAGTAAAAAAGTATTTAATTTTAATGCGTATTCCATTTTTAATCAATACCAAATGAGCAAGATAAAACGTCGTGATTTTTTAAAGACCGGTTTAATGGCCGGTGGGGCAGTCCTTTTGCCCAGGCAAATTACCGGATCAGGATTTTCAATGAACCGGCCGCTGCACTATAGATCACCTTCAGGTGGTGAAATACCTGATATTGTGACAATTTCAGGAGCTAATCCGGAAGAAAGCATGTCCAGGTTATTGGAGCCGCTGGGAGGTATAGGCCAGTTTGTACGTTCAGGCCAGACCGTAGGATTACTGGTGAATTCCCCCTGGAAGAATCCCGGGTTTTATACACAACCGGATGTGGTATTAAGCCTGGCAAATCTATGCCTCCAGGCTGGAGCAAAGGAAATTGTCTGCTTTAAGCCGGCTTCACAGGCATATTGGGAAAGAGGCCTGCTTTTCGAAAAGCTTAAATCGGTCATCCAGCGTATTCGTTACGGTAGTGACCTTATTGAAGTGGAAATTCCGGAAGGGGTCTCGCTTAAAAAAGCGAAAATCTACAGGGAATTTAAAGAAACAGATGTTTTTATCAGTGTTCCTGTTGCTAAACATCATGCTGGAGTTATCTACTCAGGGAACCTCAAGGGAATGATGGGCGTTTCGTCTCATGATACCAACCGGAATATGCATTCCCCTGAAGGCGATTACACTTACGATCAACATGAATATTTAGCACAATGTATCGCTGACCTCAACCTTATCCGCAAACCTGATCTTTGCATAGTGGATGCTAACGAATGTGCACTGAACAATGGCCCTGCCGGTCCTGGGGAAACGGTCAGGCCCGGCAAGATCCTTGCCGGGAAAGATCCTGTAGCCATGGATGTATATTCAGCCAGTCTGATCGGATTTTTCCCGGACGATATCCTGACTTGCAAGCGTGCGTACGAGCACGGGCTGGGAGAGATAAACCCTGAGAAAGTAAAATTGCTGGAATTGTAATGATAACGCTGACGGGTCTTTGACACCGTCAGATTTTAGTATTAATTGACCTGTCGGCGTGCGCAGTACCTGACAGGTCAGAAGAAGAAAGATTATTAATCAGCTTATCCGACATCTTCCATAGTTTTTTCCCATTATCAGGGTCCGACGCCTTTTCATCAATTTCTTTCCGCGACATTTTAAAAAGGTAATCAAAAGGTTTGCCTTCTAAATCATTGGAAGACGCCAGGTAAACTACCGGTTCAGCGGCTTTCCCGGGGGACGCGAAAAACATGGCAAAGATCAGCTTCATCAGTGGTTGAATGAAAGCAGGCGCTTCCCTGGCGATTCCTGAATTCACCGGCCCGGGGCAAAGGGAGAAAACGGAAACCGGCCGCCGGCCATCCGCCTGCAACCTGCGGGAAAGCTCATACGCAAAGGTCGTAAGGAGTAATTTGTAGTAACCGTAATATTCCACCGTTTTTTTCATCCCGTAGGATTTGTAAACCCCGAAAGAGCCCCAGTCGAAGGCAGGCGGATAACGGTGACTTTCAGAGGAAATAAACACGATCCTGGGGTTTTCTTTCCCATCTTTCCTGAAACAATCTTTTTCTAATAATCCGTTTATCATCATAAATTTGGAAAGATAGTTCACCATGAACATCTCCTCAAGCCCTTGCGGTGTCTTACGGCTCTGGCTTGGAACCATCGCTGCGTTGCTGATCACGATGTCCAGCGGGGAATATTTTTCCTTAACCTTCCCGATGAACTTCTGAATGGAGGCTATATCTGAATAATCCACCTGGACCATCTCAATATTCTGATTCCCTGTTCTCCTCTTCACCTCTTCCCCTTTTCCCGGTATCCCGCTCCGGCAGGCCATGATAACCCTGGCGCCTCTTCCAGCCAGTTGCACCGTAACGGCAAACCCCAATCCCGAACTGGCCCCGTCGATCAGTACGGTTTTTCCTTCCAGCCGGTCGGTGTCTTTCAAAGATCCTACTTTTTCCTGCCTGGCAAAAACGGCCCTTATTCCCTCCAGCGTGGCACTGGCAGGATTTTTATAATTCCGGGTCATACGTTACTTTTTGAATGGAGGCAATAAATTCCCGGTAAGGTTTTGTTTGATTTTCGATATCGCTTAAATCGACCCCAAAATCCTGCAACTGGTAATCATGGATCCCGTATTTTCTCATTGGGTTTTCACGTTCCGCCTTTTCAAAGCGCGATAGCAATTCCGGCGTCATTCCCCCGTCAAGCTGATAAATCCTGGTAAGGACCTTAGCGGAGGTATCTTTTAAATCATTGTAAAAGATGTCGGTAAATTGATGCTTGTGTTGGTTAGTATTGCGGTAATCCAGTCCTTTCTGAAGCATATAGCCTGTTTTACGGATCCAATGCCGGGCAATGGCGTTTCCATCGGCCTGATCACTGAAGATCACCCTGGAATGGGCCGCCATGCTGATAAAAGAGGGGATACACTCCGTCACTTCACGATGGGTCCACAGGAAATGAACCTCATCGAAATGGCGGTCGATCAGGTCGATGAACTCAAGGTGGTGAGGGGATTTGAGGATCCATCTTTGCCCGGGCCTTTGCCACTGCAAGAGTTTCAGCAGCTTGACCATATAAGCATAAGCAGGGCTTTGATCCGTTTGCTCAAGCCAGGCGGCATAGGAAGGGACATTCATAGTGGCTTCAGGGGTCGTGCTGAGGAAAGTGGCATCCAGCAGAAGAATATCCTCTTCAGGGGCGTGGTGTTCCACCGGGTGGATCGCGAAAAAGCCAGGCGCCATGAGGCGGAGGGCATTTTCGGAGGTGCGGGCAATAGCAATTCTCTTATCCGGTTTCCCATCATGGTCACCCAGGGGCACCGGGTTGATCGCTTCCCAGCTAAGCAGGACGCGGTGGTTCTCATCAGCCGCCAGGAGCCGGTGGAGTTTGGTGGTACCGGTCCGTTGCAGTCCCAGGATCACCCAGGCAGGCAGCAACGGCTGTTCCAGGATGGCCGGATAACGGCGGAATAATTCCTCAGCCCGCAGCCGGACACACAACAGGTTGATCATCCGTTGGCGGGTGATAAAGTTACCGATGGGATGGAGTCCCGCTTCTTCCCGGATCGAAAAAAGCAACCTGTCGAGCGGTTCATCAAAGAAATCTTTGCCGAAATTATGCAGGCCCGTGACTTTCCTTGCTGCGTGGATCAGGCTGTCTTTACCCAGGTCCGACTGAGTCCCCAGCAGATAGGTAGATTTCCAAACCCGGTTCACTGCCTTGAACCACCATGGCCGGTGGCCATAGTGAGAAGATTTGATGATTTTATCGTTTTTCACTTTTTAGATCGTTAAGTTTTACAACCCTGCAGGAGGGTTCAACCGGCTCGGCACTAGCTTTTAACCGGTACCAGCGCCAGCACATCGTACCTTCAGTATGCCCGCAGGTTTCTATCCAGTTGAGATGCCCCGGATCGGTATGCGATACGATCACCCTCAGGGTGCCATCCTTTTCATAACAGGCACTGGCTTTGTTGATACAAATATTGAAATACCGGTAATCAAGCGATTCCATCCAGTAATTGTTCAGTTGAAAATTCCAGGTTTCACAATCTGGGGGATCAACTTCTATAATCAGGGCTTCCCCTGGTGCCAGTTTCCAGTGGCTATGATAATAGATAATGCTTTCATCACCGCCGGCTGCGTTTGAGATTGCCGGGTCAAACTGTGGAAGCCTGTTGGTATGCTGCTGAAATCCTTTGGCCCAGCGGGCAAAGAGAAGCGATGCCCCCGCAACGAACATGGAGGCTGTTTTCAACCCTTCATCGATCTGTGCCGGTGTGACAGGATCCGGTGCTTTTCGCCCGTCGAGGTTAGAGATCGACACTTCTGCCGGGATTTCTGATGCCCTGTCCAGGAAAGTCTGCCTGACCATGACCAACGAGGTTTCATCTTCGATCTTTAACCAATTCTTCCCTTTGGGGGTTTTGCTAAGGATGATCTCAAAACTGCCGTCAGGTTCACAGGAAAGCTGGTTGTTTTCAAGTTTTCCGCATGGGGCAAGGCCGCCGGTGGAGCCGTAATTGCCGTTCCGGGTAAAGAACCCGATGTAATCGATCGTATTGCGCTTGCCTGTGAGCCGGTATTCATACTGACCGCTGATCTGGGCGTTGAGGTAGATATTATCCGGATTATCCGCGCCCATTTTAACCGTTTCATGGACTATACGCCGGAGGACAGGGAAGGCCGGGTCGTTGTATTCCACGAAAGCTTCCAGGCCTGCGCGGGTCAGACGGGTAAGGTAACGCACGCCTTCTGCCTGCTGGAACGAATCCCGGGGGGTGCACGGGAATTCCAGACTGGCGCCGGCCAGTTTCAACTGGTCGCAAAATTCATCCCATGCTTTACCTGAAACGATGCGCTGAACATGGATATCATTCTCGGTCTTGCCGGTCAGCTTTAGCCTGAACTGCCTGGTTTTTTTCAGGATCTTCAAAAATGCGAACAGCAATTTTCTCATTCTGAAAAGAATTCGTTATCATTGCAAGGTGCCTGAATGGCGGGTAAAGATAGAAACAATGTCACATATTGATTGTTTTTTAGTAATTTCGGCCTTGCTTTTAATTAGATCATGAGCAAGATATGCCCAAATTACGGAGGTTGCCGGCTCGTCCAAACTGATGTTGTAGTGCCGGATAGCGAGAAGAAAGAGCAATATATTTCTTCCTGGTGTCTTGAGGAAGAAACCTGGAAAAAATGTAAACGATACATTACCAGGAAAGCACTCTGGATCTGCCCGGATTTTGTTTTACCGGATTCTGATATTACCGAAGACGAGGTAGCGGATCGGTACGAAGATGAGGAAAAACAAAAATAATCTTGAATTTATAAGAAAGCTACCTAACTCAAAACTTAAAACTCAAAACTCAAAACTTATATAGTTATGCCGACAATGGAAATTGAAGGAAGATTATTTGAGGTAGATGGTGATGGTTTCCTGGCACATCCGGAGACATGGAATCGCGAGGTAGCTATTTTGATTGCCAGGTACGACGGGATTACAGAAATGACTGACAATCATTGGGCTATTGTGAATATCATCCGCCGTAATTATGAAGAAAAAGGCATGGCGCCCATGATCCGGACTATTTGCCAGGAAACAGGTCTTCGGCTCAGGGAAGTTTACGAGTTATTCCCATTAGGCCCTGCCCGGGGTGCCTGCCGGGTTGCCGGTCTCCCAAAACCTGATGGCTGCGTTTAACCTGCAATGATGGCCCTGCAATGGTATCAATGGATGGCACTGGCCGCACTTGGGATTTGCCTGACTGCCTGCCTGGTGCATTTTATCAGGCTGCTGCGCCTGGGGAAACCGGTTGATTATTCCCGTCCGGCAGGTAAAACCGGGAAAGCAGTTCGCTATGCTTTTACCGGCGCCATGAGCCCTGCAAGGAAAGAATCAGCCTTTCTTCATCTCCCTACTTATACCGCCGGATTGTTCTATCATATGGGCACATTTCTTTCCCTGCTGCTGTTTTTCTTTTTTATATCCGGCCTGGTTCCGGAAGGATGGATTGCCAATGTTATCATGGCGTTTTTATGCATCTCGGCTCTGAGCGGCACCGCTATCCTGTTTAAAAGGGTTATCAGAAAAGAGCTAAGGGCATTGTCGAACCCGGATGATTTTATTTCAAACTTCCTGGTCACCATATTTCAGTTTACTACAATCGCCGTCCTACTTGTTCTTACAGTCTTACCGTCTTATCATCTTCCTATCGTCTTACCATCCTATTATCTTATCTTTACAATCCTGATGCTTTACATCCCCATTGGCAAACTCAGGCATACAGTTTATTTTTTCGCTGCCCGTTATCACCTTGGCATCTTCTTCGGATGGCGTGGCGTCTGGCCACCAGGTAATGTGAAAAATTGACTTCTATGGGAGAATTAACCGAAGATCAAAAGAAAAAAGGACTGGAAGTCTTTGAATCAGACAGCAGCAGCAAGCTGCTGACTCATCTCAACAGTTGTGTCCACTGCGGGCTTTGTGCCGAAAGTTGCATCTATTACAATATTTACCAGGATTCCCGCTATATTCCGGCTAAAAAAGTCGACCTTGTATCTTCCATTTACCGGCGTTACCATACCCTGACCGGCAAAACCGTTCCCTGGCTTACCGGGGCAAGGGATCTCGATGATGAAACTATCCGGGAAATGGTAGACCTGTTGTATGGCGCCTGCACCATGTGCGACCGGTGTACGGTACATTGTTCTATCGGCGTTGATATCGGTTACCTGGTTCGGACCGGGCGTGCCATGCTGGCCAACATGGGTTACGTGCCCGAAACTTTGCAATCAACCGTTGATTCTGCTATCCGGAGCGGAAACAATATGTCTATCCCAAAAGAAGAATTAATGGATACGATAAAATGGCTTGAAGAAGATTTGCGCCTTGAGGTGAATGATGTGCAGGCCTCCATTCCAATTGATGGACCCGGTAAAAAAATCATGTACACGTTGAACCCGAGGGAACCCAAGTTTTTTCCGCTATCCATATCGGCAATGGCAAAAATATTCTATGCCGCCGGTGAAAGCTGGACCCTTTCCTCCCGGATGTATGATGTGACCAATTATGCGTATTTTTCCGGTAATATGGATGAAGCCGGGATATTAGCGCAGAGGATGTACGATGAAGTTGACCACATGAAAGCCAGCCGGTGTGTCATGGCTGAGTGTGGCCATGGTTACAGGGTTTTCCGATGGGAAGCGCCGAATTATCTTAAAAAGACTTTCCCTTTTGAGGTTCTGACCTGCGGTGAATTGATTGCAGAATATATCAGGGAAGGGCGGATCAAGGTCGATCCCACAAAGATAAAAGGTAAAGTCACGCTTCATGATCCCTGCAACCTGGTGAGAACCGGCGGGGTAATTGAAGAACAACGCTACATTCTGCGGCATGCGGTCAGTGATTTTGTGGAAATGACGCCCCATGGTGCCGACAACCTTTGCTGCGGCGGTGGAGGAGGACAACTTGCCATGAGTGAATACAACGAACGGCGGATGAAAATCGCCGGTTTGAAAGCCGAACAGATCAGAAATACAGCGGCTGACATCGTATGTACACCCTGCCATAATTGCGTCGACCAGCTTATTCAGACGAATGCAGCCTATAAGCTTGGCGTCAAAATCATGACCGTTGCTGAAATAGTTGCCGAGGCACTTGTTTTAGAAAACCCTGTTAGTCAATAACTTACTATTAGATTTTAATAAATATCCAGCTAACCAAAACAAACTATTCAGGCGATGATCTATCTTGACAATTCAGCCACATCCTTCCCTAAACCTGAAGTGGTCTACAAGTTCATGGACAGCTTTTACCGGAAAAATGGCGTGAATCCCGGCCGCTCCGGCTTTGATGCCGCCATTGAAACCGAAGAAGTCGTGCAAGATACCCGGAAACTGCTTACGGACCTATTTAATGGAGACGATCCAAACCGTTTAACTTTCAGTTATAACGCAAGCGACTCCCTGAATATAATCCTGCAGGGCCTTGCTGAAAAAGGCGATCACGTGGTCACGACCACGCTGGAACATAATTCTGTGCTCCGTCCGCTTCACCACCTGATGATGGAAGGGATCATCGAACTTACTCATGTGCCATTCGATAACAAAGGCTATGTGCACCCTGATGATTTCCGGAAGGTTATCCGCAAAAACACCAGGATGGTGGTGGTCAATCACAGTTCCAACGTGATCGGAACCATTCAGCCTGTTGCAGAGATCGGAAAGATCTGTAAGGAAATGGGGGTTTATTTAATTGTCGATGCAAGCCAGAGTGCCGGCGTGATCCCTGTCGATATAAAAGCTATGGGAATTGATGTGGTGGTTTTCACCGGTCATAAATGCCTGATGGGGCCAACCGGTATTGGCGGATCTTATGTGATGGAAAATGTCCCGGTGAGGTTGACGCGTTATGGTGGCACAGGGGTCCGTTCTGCCCAGAAAACACACCTGGAAGAGTACCCTTACCGCCTGGAGTGTGGAACATTGAACATCCTGGGTGTAGCCGGGCTTAATGCCGGCGTCAGGTGGGTGATTGGGCAAGGTATAGAAAACCTGCATACCAGGGAAATCGCCTTATGGGATAAATTAAGAAAAGGCCTTCAGCAGATCAGTCGGGTTACGACTTATTGTGCGGAAGACCCTGTAAATCAAAATTCTGTCCTGAGTTTTAACGTTGACGGTTTTGAATCAGGTGACATAGGTACTATGCTGGATGTTGACTACAGCATAGCCTGCCGGACCGGCTTGCAATGTGCTCCCATGGTTCATCAGGGCTTAGGCACTGATAAGATCCATGGCACCGTGCGACTGAGCATTGGCCCGTTTAACACGGATGATCACATCGAAAAAGCTATTCAGGCAGTTGCCGAAATCGCTTCCCTACGGGGATGATTTCATCCCGGCAGGATTTTTCAGGAATGGTTATTAATACCTTCTGAATTCGCGTCTTGGAGGCCTCGGGCCTTCAGTTGCAGGCCGGGCTTTTTTCACTACGATCTGGCTGTTGTCGTATTCGCATTCATTCAGTTCGTTGATGGCTTTGTTAGCCTCTTCATCGTTCTTCATTTCAACGAAACCAAACCTTTTTGACCTTCCGGTCATCTTGTCGAAAATAACATTCGCGGAAACGACTTCGCCGTATTCTGCAAATAAAGTTCTCAAATCTTCACTCGTAGTGGATGCACTGAGTTTTGCTACAAAAATGTTCATGTGGAAAAAAAATAAAAATGATTAATAAAAAAAAGTGGTAGTATTTAATAAATGGGGATAATGTAAGACTAAGAGGTGCACAACTGAATTTTATAAAGTGGCCACAAAGATAATACTTATTTGACAATTATGCTCATATATCAAAATTATTTTTTTGATTATTATTACGACAATGCTTTTATTCTGGCTTTTTACTTCACCCTGATCTTAAAAAGCCTGCTATTGATCCCGGGAGGAAGCCATCTGCTTTTTATCGAGATCTTGAGATAATATACTCCCGGTTTATCAGGAACTTTCATCCTGAAGGATGTTTTATATTCATCCTTTAATACTAAATGAGAGATATCTTCAAACTTCTCATAAATCACCGGTTTTCCATTCTGCAGAAGTACAAATGTCAGAAAAACCCTGCCGGGTTCTGCTTCATTAAAATATACCGGCCGGTCACCGGGATTCCTGAGAATTACCGGGATCGTAACTTCTGTGCCTGCCTTTACATCATGATTATTAAGCAGAATATCCGTCTGCAGGAAATTGTAGGAGCGAAAATTATTTTCAATGTGATAATACTGGGTTGATCCGGTGGGAAGCGCCAGACTGTCGGTAAGTTGTATGTTATAATCATCCATTTCATCCCGGTTTAAATTACGTTTGGGAATGAAAATCAATACTTCCCTGCCTTGTAGTTGCTCCTCAATACCTTCCAGGTCAAACTGGTTATTCCGGTATAGCGCATTATTAAAGGAAAATGCATCTTTCCCCGTGTAGAACATGTATTGGGAGGGATTCTGGTATGATCCGATGAATACCACGGACCGGTTTTCTGCCAGTGCACTGACTTCTTCGGAAAATGCCTCCCATCCGGTGCTTAATGCTTTAATCTGCTTATGGTATTTTTCCGGAAGGAAGTTATGGACCAGTAATATCCTGATCAGAAGGATGAGAACCAGTGAAATACCGCCGGTATAATAAAGATAGCGGTGTAATTTAGGCCGGCTGGCGAAAATCCTGAAAGCAATCAGGAAAACCGGGATCAGGCCGGCCATGGTCCAGTTGGCTTCCACCCTGCCTTTGAGCATTAACAGGAATGGCAACAGCAGGCTGCCGAGCGCTGTGAATTTAAGGGACCTGTCAAAGAGATTTAAAGGTTTAAACCTTATAATGAAATACAGGATGGGGATGAACAATATTGGATTGGTCATGCCAAACTGACCGATGATGTAGTCACCGAAGTTACTCCATCGAAATACTTCATCGTGGCTTCTTTCGAGAAGATGGTAATAGAAAGAAGGGAAATCATGCCGGTACTGCCAGATCAGGTGGGGAATAAATAAAACGGTTGTAACCACGACAGCTAACCAGAATGATCTTTTAAACAACAGACGGTAATTCGACATCACCGTAAAGAAGATGATCATTATCCCTAAATATTTGCTATAAAGCATCCCGGCCATCACCACACCCAACAGCAATGCATTCAGCATATTGCTTTCTTCAGTATAGCTTTTGTAAACCAGAAAAAAGAGTGCAGTGAAGAATAGAAGCAGCGAATCGGGAAGGGCAAGAAAACCGGTGATTTGAAAAATCATGAAAGAGAAGATAAGCACCCCGAAAAGCAAATCATTTTTAACTTCTGATAATTTATAAATGATCAGAATAGTGCAGAGGGATAATAAAACAATCAGAATTCTCACTCCCAGTTCATTATTGAAGATTAAGTATCCCAGCTTGATGAAAATGGCAATAAGCGGAGGATGATCATAATAGCCCCAGGAAAGGTCAAGGGAATAAAAAAAATAGTAGGCTTCATCATTAAACAAACCGGTGAAATAAGCCTGGAGCAAATTGATTGCCAGCCAGATGCCAAGAAATATCCACAACAGGTTTTTTTTAAATATCATGTAAACTGAATCTTCATCTCACCTGATCACCACAACATTCCCCTTTGCGGTTCTCTGGACAATCCTGTCATACAGGCCAGACCGGAATACAATCAACCATACGTAGACTTCGCCGGGGGCCAGTTCACCATTAATTCTTCCATCCCATCCCTGGCCCTGTTCATTAGTTTTAAACAGCAATGTGCCCCAACGGTCATAGATTAATAATTGGTATTCAAGGATTTCACAGCTGAAAACAGGCAGGAAGATGTCATTCTGCCCATCGCCATTGGGAGTGAAGGCATTCGGAACGAAGGGATCACAGTAATAATTACCGAACAGGACATGGATGGAATCGGTATCAAACCCACATTGTGTAGTAACCACCACATGGTAGTTCCCTGTTTCCGTGACACTTAAGATGGAGTCATAAGAACCGTCCTGCCACAAATAGGATGCACCGGGATAAAAAGCATAAAGCCAGAGTTCCGAGCCGATTTGCAGGATGGTATCATTTCCCAGGAACACTTTTGGCAGAAATACCAGTGAAAGATAGGTACGGATAATGCTGTCGCATCCATTGACCGTAACGAAATAATCCTCATAAGTACCTTCCTGGTTCTGGTAACCGCCGCCCAGGTAAATCTGACCGCCTTCACAGATGGACGTATCCAGCTCGGATAAATAAACCTGATTGACGGTAAGTTGCGTTGTAAGGATGCTGTCGCAGCCTGTCGAAGGCGCAGTCAGGATTTCAGTATAGTTCCCGGCCGTTTTCCGGTAAGCACCTCCCAGGAAGATGGAATCCCCCTGGCAAATGGTAATTGAGTCGTTGCCATAAACCGGCGCGATGACGGTCAGATCCACCGCCACTATGCTATCGCAGCCCAATGAGGATTGAAGGTATTTATCATAAGTACCGGCTAATTTTCGCCAGATCCCGCCTATAAGGATGGAGTCCCCCTGGCATATGGAAGCCTGGTCAGCGCCGTAAACCGGAGCAATGATGCTCAGCTGGGTCCGGATAGTGCTGTCGCACCCCAGTTGGGTCTGTTTATAATCGAAATAATTCCCTGCCACCTTTCGCCAGGCTCCGCCAATATAAATTGAATCTCCCTGGCAGATACTGGCGGTGCTCATGATATAGAATGTGTCTGCAAGGGATAACTGGGTGATAAAGATACTGTCGCAACCGGTTCCGGAGGAAACTGTATCCCGGTAAGTGCCGGCCTGGATTTGCCAGCCTCCCTGGAGAAAGGCGCTGTCGCCTTCGCAGATGGTCATGTTTTCATAAATGGACATATTGTTAGCAACGGTGAGGTTCGTTACCCAGGTGCTGTCACAGCCATTAACGGTTTGGTAATGATCATAATAGATGCCCGTTTCCGTTTGCCAGTCTCCACCGGCAAAGATGGAATCCCCTTCGCAAATTGACATATCAAGCACTAGCTGGAAAGTATCGTTAACCATAAGATTGGTTGTGAGGATACTGTCACAATCATGGGCCGTAAGATAATAATCATAATAAGTTCCTGTCTGGGTTTGCCAGCCACCTCCGGCAAAGAAAGATTCACCCTGGCAGATGGCAGTATCCATAATGATATCATATGCCGGGTTAACGATAAGGTTTATGGAGTCGGTATCAGTACAGCCTCCTTCACCGGTCACCTGGCACCAGTAAAGGCCCGATGTTTCAGCCACTGTGGTCTGGGTTGAATCGCCATTCTGCCATAAATAGTGGACAAACCCGGTATCGGCATCCAGAATGAACGGTACCGAGGCGCACATCGTCGTATCATTCCCGATAAACACTTCTGGCTGTTCATGCACAACTATAATGTGAAAGACATTTTTAGCAACCCCATAGAGGTAAACGACGAGAGTGACCCAAAAGTTACCCGTTGACGTATACAAATGGGTTGGGTTTATCAGTGTGGATGTATTTTCAGGACCCGAGTCGGGGTCGCCGAAGTTCCATTTAACCGAATCGGGATTATCGGAGGCGCTGGTATAGAATTGGATGGGCGTGCCGTCACAGAGGGGTGTATCCCAGTAAAAATCAGCGGTAAGATAAAAGAAAGACTGGATAAAAGGTGGCAGGCCGTAGGTTGATTCCCTTCCCGCAAGGTTAAGGGCATTTTCAACGAAACCACAACCCGTGCCAATGACATTAGGCGAATTGATCCGTGAAATATAAGGATTTTCATATCTAGCGATATATAAACGGTTGTCTGGCCCGAGTTGCAATGCGCCAATAGGCTGGGAGCTCTGGCCGACCGAAGCCACTATGACCCTGGAATTCAGAATTGTCGTGGGGTCACCTGAGGTAAGGTCATACTGGTAAATCTTGCGGTTTGCCTTCCATTCGCCGATGTAAAGCAAATGGCTGTTTGCTGAAAACTCAACGCCATAGGGCCCGCCCGGGTCATTTCCTCCAGGGTTTACAAAGTTATAGTCTGTCACCAGGTGGGTTACGGTTCCGTTGGCATGGTTGAAGCTGAAAATCCCGACCATAAATGCGGTGTTATTGGCCATGGCGATTTTTGACCCATCCGGGGATACTTTAATGTAACCCTTGGAAGCCTGCATATCCCCGATAAGTGGAGGTCCGGTATGGCTGATAACGGGTGTAAGGTTCACTCCTGCAGTAGTTATCTCATAAGCATAGAATGCATCGGTGCCCCATTGGTGAGTAATAACCCATATTGAGATGCCATTGCTATGCCCCACGGCAGTCACTTTTTCACAGGTTAAAGGGATCAGGGAAATATTTTTTTCCGAGGTGACCACATCCCCGAGGCCGCCATCGAGCGTCATATCAACACGGGAATAGCACAAACCATTGGCCAGGTTATTATCATAGGCATCGACGGTAAAAATATAATACTGATTGGTACTGGCGGGCTTGGGAACGATGATCCCGGACTGGGTGCTGGATGAATGGCCCAGTAGGCCGCTTCCATGTGGCATTTGACTGTGATTCTTGTTATATACAAACCGGCCGTCGGTGTAAAACTGCAGGTTTCCGGTGGAAGTTGAAATAGAGGAACATCCTTCACCGGTGTAGAGAGCACCGTTTGTCAAAGCTATCGGGATGCCCAAGGCGAAATTCATGCCGGCGTAGTGTCCGAAATACCAGAAGTTAGCCTCTTTCTGTGCAATGATTGATAGAGCTGGTATTAGAATAATGAATAGTAAAAGAATCCTTTTCAAGGTCTTTAAATTTTGAGAGTATAGTTAGAATAGGTGTAAAAATAAAAATTTTCCTTGTTTTTTTTATTCTTTTAAAAAAGAATTATCTTTATCACTGAAAAAGTCGAATTCATTTAGAAACAAGAGGTTAATTATGCTTAAACCGCTGTCCTGCTGATTTCACTTCTTTTTTCACATTTCTTCCATAAATTATAAACCTATAATCTTTCAATCATGAAAAAACTGTTACTATTATGTTTCGCCCTGATTGTTGTGCAAATGACATTCGGGCAGTTAACCGGGACAAAAACCATTCCCGGTGATTATGCAACGATTGCCGCTGCAGTTACAGACCTGAATGCCCAGGGCGTTGGCGCCGGTGGGGTTACTTTTAACGTGACTTCCGGACATACAGAAACAATAACCGCTGTCATTTCACTAACCGCGACCGGGACTGCAGCCAATCCTATTATTTTTCAAAAAATCGGTGCAGGGGCAAATCCATTGATTACGGCAAACACGGGAACGAACACGCCAAGCTCGGCAGTACAGGATGGTATCTGGAACTTAGCAGGGTCCGACTATGTCACCATCAATGGAATAGATCTTTATGATCCGAATTCAACCAATCCTGCTACCATGGAATATGGTTATGCACTGTTTAAAGCTGCCGTTGATAATGGTTGCCAGTATAACACGATTAAAAATTGCGTGGTAAATTTAAGCCGGGTAAATAATGCATCAGGCAGCGGACCATCTGTAGAAGGGTCAAAAGCAATTAATGTTGTAAACGCGACCGTTTCAGCTCAAACCACGGCATTGACACCAACGGTTGCTGAAGGATCCAACTCGTATAATATGTTCTTCGGCAATATTCTCCAGAATTGTAGCTATGGAATTGTCTTAAATGGTTATGCTGCTGCTTCGCCATTTACGCTGGGCGATACAGGTAATGATGTCGGAGGTACTTCAATATCAACCGGAAACACTATTCTGAATTATGGCGGTGCAACCGGTGCAACTAACCCTGCTGCCGGAATAAGGGCAAATTATCAGTGGGGGGTTAATATATCCTACAATACGATTAATAACAATGATGGCTCTGGGGTGAACCATCCATCAACTTTAAGAGGAATATATGCCCAAGCCGGTATAAGTGCCAATGCCAACATAAATTATAATACGCTCACCATAAAAGGCGGAGGGACAACTTCACAGGTTGCCATGATTGAAAACGCGATAGGTTCCACGGCAGCAGGCAATACCGTAAACATTAACAATAATGTGCTTACGGGAGAGTATCTTTCAGCCACCTCAGGTGTATTTTATGGCATTTACAGCAGCTCCAGTGCAGCTAATGTCAGCATCGATGGAAATAGTATAACAAACCTGAATTACAGTGCTGCTGGACTCACCGGAAGTGGTGTGTTTTATCCCATATATAATTCAGGAGCTGCTACTTCAGTTACAATAAACAGCAATACAATTAATAATATTTCACGAATCGGGACGACAGGTGGAACCACCATAGGTATTTATGTATCTTCAGGTGCTACCCAGACGGTAACCAATAATACTATATCCAATATGAGTATAGATGGTACCGGTACAGGCAGCACTATGTACGGTATTCAAACTTCAACAGGAACCATTGTTGTGAATAACAACCTGATACACACTTTAACATGTATTAAAATAACAGGTACTTCAGTACTTTATGGTATATATAATATAGCGTCTCCGACTATTGAAAATTTTAACAATAATGTTGTCAGGGACTTAACTCATAATGGAACCGGAACTTTATATGGTATCTATACATTTACGACTAGCGGTACCAGGACAGTTTCAGGAAATCAAGTATATAATATTTCAGGAGCTGGGTTAACCATTGCCGGGATCAACCAGGCAAGCAGCTCACCGAATATTTTTAATAACAAAATCTATAATATCCAAAGTACCTCTACCGGAGCACCAACAGTATCAGGATTATTGCAAGGTAGCCTTGGAACATCCGGAATTGCGAATATTTACAATAATTTAATCGGTGATATAAAAGCGCCGTTCGCCAGTTCTACCGGACCAACCGCACCTTCGGTCAGAGGGATCAACATCACCACAGCCACAACAACCTCTGCTGTTAATGTTTCATATAATAATGTGTATTTAGATGCTAGTTCAACCGGTGCAAACTTCAGTACATCGGGTCTTTTTGTTACTTCCTCAGCAACTGCAACAACGGCAGCTTTATCCCTTAGAAACAATATCATTGTGAACAAATCGACACCCGCAGGGACAGGTCTGACCGTTGCCTATCAGCGCTCATCGGCTGATCTGGCAAATTATACAAGTGTTTCGAATAATAACCTATTTTTTGCCGGAACCCCAGGCGCGACAAGGGTTATCTATTTTAATGGAGTAACTGCAACGCAAACGCTTTCGGAATATAAAACCCTCGTTAGCCCTAGAGATGCCGCATCAATTACAGAAGATCCCAATTTCAAAAGTTTAAGTGGCTCCAGCGCTGACTTTTTACATATAAATGAAGCAATAGGCACTCAAATTGAAAGCGGTGGCGTACCCATTTCCGGTATCACCACCGACTTTGACGGCCAGGCAAGAAATGCAACCACGCCTGATATAGGTGCCGATGAGTTTGCCGGCATATACCTTGATACGACACCGCCTTCTATTGTTTATACTCCATTGATAAATACCTCATTGACAGGTGCACGTACTCTCACTTCCACTATCACGGATGATTCCGGCGTTCCTACTGCAGGTATCGGCCTTCCGGTGTTGTACTGGAGAATCAACAGCGGGTCGTATACCCCTGAAACGGCCACATGGGTTAGCGGCAGCACTTATACTTTCACTTTTGGAGCCGGTGCTGTCCTCGGGGATATGGTATACTATTATGTTGTTGCACAGGATATGGCTCCCACGCCAAATGCCGGATCATTTCCTTCGGCCGGAGCATCCGGGTTTACCATAAATCCTCCGGCTGCTGCTACGCCACCTACAACACCCAGCAGCTATGGTGTTATGGTACCTCTTAGTGGAAACTATACTGTCGGTCTTGCCTTATTTAACAGTTTAACAGGTAAAAACATTTCTTTCGAAAAATCAGTAAAGAGGGTTATGAAAGAAATTGATGTTGAAGTGGAAGAAAAAAGAGGAGAATATAATGAAACAACTGAAACCTCCTTCAAACCAAAGTCTGTCAGGCAAATGACGGAAGTTGAAGAAGTAAGCTGGATTCCAATGGAAAACGGTAGGCCATACGAGGGTGAACTTTTTGTGAACAATTTCCAGATTCCGGGATCCGAAAACAGGGAAGCTATGTTTGGCGTTTATGCAACAATTACAGCGGCAATAGCGGATCTTAACATGCGCGGTGTAAGTGGTCCGGTAACATTTTTACTGACCGATGCTACTTATCCTACTGAAACTTTCCCTTTAATTGTAAGCGTTAACAACGATAACAAACCGACTTCCACAAATACGGTTACTTTAAAACCTTCTACTGGTGTTACATCATTAATCACAGGGGTTTCTGCAAGTTCACAAATTTTCAGAATCCTGGAAAGCCATTTCATTATTGACGGATCGAACTCCGGGGGTACTGATAGGAATTTAACGATTGAAAATTCCAGTGCAACTACTCCACAGGTCATTTTGATCGGTTCCACAGGTACTACACCAATTACCAACGTAACAGTAAAGAACTGTAATATCATCAACGGTATAAACAGCAGTTCGGCTGTAATTGTTTCTGATGGTACTACCTCCGGAAGCCCAGGTTATTATACGAACATAACATTGCGCAATAACACCGTTCAGAAAGCATACATTGGTGTTTACTGTAATGCTGTTGTTGCAGCAGGAAACGGAAGTGGCCTGCTGTTAACTCAGAACGACCTTTCAACATCAGGTACCAATTCGATCAGGTTAGCAGCATTGTATGTACAGGGTGCTGATGGAGCTACTGTTTCCAACAATACTATTGGCAATATAGCTAATACTACTGATGCCTCTAACCTGACTGGTATCTGGTTTGCCACTGGTACTATAAACAGTACTATTTCAAATAATACTATTTCAGTATTCAGCGGTACCTCAGGCGGACCGAGAGGGATTGCAGCATCCTCAGCTAATGCAAATTCGAACCTCACCATAACGGGCAACACAATTGGTACTCTTAGCACTGCATCCTCTACACCGCCTTATGGTATTTATGTTTTCAGCACTACCGGAAATGTTTCCATTACACGTAACCAGATCAGTGGTTTGTTAAATACAAATACAGGTGGTTATGGCGCCAGGGGTATTAATCTTGTAACCACACTTGTTTCAAGTAATATCCAGGTTGCCAATAATATCGTTACTGATATCAAGTGCACCGGTGATGCCAGCACCACATTTTGGGGGATAGGTCTTGCTATAGACGGAACGATGGGAGGTGTGAGCGTGTACCATAATTCGGTAAATCTGTTTGGTTCTTATGCAGGTTACAGCGCCGCCACGGTTACTACCGCTTTCTTTAACAGCTCTACTTCAACTTCGCTGGATGTCAGAGACAATATTTTCGTGAACAGTTTTGACAACACTACTGTTACGACAGATAAAGCTTATGCAATCAATTCACAGGCTGCCAATACTGCTTTCACCAATATTAATTACAACGATTATTTTGTCAGCGGTGCTACTGGTATTTTAGGGTATTTAGCATCTGATCGGACCACTCTTGCCGCATGGCAGACAGCAACGGGCCAGGATGCCAATTCCAAAAACGCGGATCCAATATTCGCTTCAGCTACAGATCTGCATCCAAGCAGTACGGATATCGACAACCAGGGAATTTACCTGGCAACAGTACCATTGGATTATGCCGGTACAACGCGGACCAACCCGCCGGATATCGGTGCTTATGAATTCGGCACGAATCCTGCAGTGGTTACTTTAGCCGCGTCGGGCTTGAATTGCGGAGGAGGAACGCTGAATGGTACTATCAATGCCAACGGATTGACGGTCGATAGCTTCTTTGATTATGGTCCTACAACTTCCTATGGCACATCGGTTGCCGGAACCCCTGCAACCATCACAGGTACAACCCCAACAGCCATAAGCACGGTGATTTCTATGCCGCCTTCAACTACCTGGCACTTCAGGACAAGAGGTGTGACATCAGATGGTGTTACTGTTTACGGGAATGATCTGACCATAGTATCTGCCGATCCCGGTGCTCCTGAGGCGACAACCCTTGCAGCCACTAATATCGCCAGTAACACTGCAACCCTGAACGGAACAGTCAATGCCGCCTGCAACGCTACTACCGTAACATTTGAATACGGAGAGACCGATTCTTATGGATTTACGGTCACTGCTGATCAGAGCCCGGTTAACGGAAGCACTGCTACACCTGTAAGTGCGAATATTGGCGGATTGGCCATTAATACACTGTATCACTTCAGGGTAGTAGCTTCAAGCTCCGGTGGTACCGTTAACGGAGCTGACCTGACTTTCACAACCGGTGCTGCTCCTCCAATCGTCACTACAAACCCGGCAAGCAACATCGGGAATTTTACGGCACGCCTCAACGGAACTATAAATGCCAATAACCAGAATACTACGGTTACTTTCGAGTGGGGATTGACAGCATCATATAGCTATACCATCGCCGGGATACCGGGAACAGTGACCGGTAACACACCGACTGCTGTCTATGCTGACATCTCAGGCCTGACTTATAACACAACTTATCATTTCCGTTGTGTCGGGCAGAACCCGACCGGTACGACCAATGGTGAAGACCAGGTATTCACCACACTCTGCCCGGTCCCTTTGGCAGCAGGTACTATCACCGGCCCGACTTCGATTTGCCAGGCAACTTCCGGACATGTTTACACCGTTCCACCTATTACTTATGCCTATGGAGGGTATGTATGGACAGTACCTCCCGGTGGAACCATAACAGCAGGTGCCGGTACGAACAGTATTACAGTTAGCTATAACAGTTCTGCTGTTTCCGGGAATGTTACCGTTTATGGCACGAGCGTATGCGGCGACGGCAGCCCGTCAAGCCTGGCAGTTACCATTAATCCGCTGCCTGTGCCCACTATTACCGGCCCGAATGTTGCCTGTATTACTTCGAGCTACGTTTACAGCACAGAAGCCGGAATGACCGGTTATGTATGGACCGTTTCCGCCGGTGGCCAGGTCATGGCCGGTGCAGGAACCAACACCGTCACCATTAAGTGGAACAGCGCGGGCGCTCAATCCGTCAGCGTAACTTATACCAGTGCCAGCGGCTGCCCTGCTGCCGCACCGACAACCCTTAATGTCACGGTTGGTAACCTGCCTACACCGACTATCACCGGTTCCAATATGACATGCGTAAATTCAGGTCTGCATGTCTATACCACGGAAACGGGGTACAGCAATTACGTGTGGACGGTTACCTCAGGCGGTACGATTGTAACCGGACAGGGAACCTACCAGATCGAAGTGAACTGGTTCGGTGCAGGCGCTCAGACCGTCAGTGTGAATTATGCGAATACCTACGGATGTTCCGCAGCCTCTCCGGCAACCTTCGGTGTGACCGTTATGGCATACCCTGGTGCTGCCGGTGAAATAACCGGTACACCAGAGCTATGCGCCGGAACACAGGGTGTCAGCTATTCCGTGAACCCGATTCCCAATGCTGTGGGTTATAACTGGATCGTGCCCGCAGGCGCTACTATCGTCCATGGAGGAAATACCAACAGCATCTTAGTTGATTTTGCATTGGATGCTGTAACAGGCGATATCACGGTATCCGGAGAGAATATTTGCGGCTTCGGCGCTCCTTCACCGGCTTATGAGGTGAGGGTAAACCCGATTCCGGCAACACCGGTGGTGACTGTTGATGAGTCATACCTGCTGCACAGCAGTGCACCTGCAGGTAACCAATGGTATTACGATGAAGTATTGATTCCCGGAGCTGTTGACCAGGATTACCAGGCAACGGAACAAGGCTATTACTGGACCATTGTGACTTTAAACGGTTGCAGCTCTGAAGAATCCAACCATGTGCAGGTGATCTTCGTGGGAATGGATGAATTGCCCGGAACCCGGATCAGCGTTTATCCTGTACCGAACAATGGTTTATTCACGGTGTCAATCGTCAGCACGGTAATAGAATCATACACCATTACTGTTTATAACCAACTGGGAGTGAAAGTTTATAAAGATTATGAGATGACGGTTAACGGTAAAAGCCAGAAGGTGATAGATCTTGGATCATCCTCGGCAGGATTATATACAGTGGTGATCAGGAGCAATAATACCAGCCTGACAAGAAGAGTTCTGATTACCGAATAAAATAAATTACATTTTTATTTAGGGCTTCTTTTTCTGCAGAAGCCCTTTTTTTATTGCAATAAAGGGATTTGGAAAAATATTTTTTAAAAACAAAGGGAGAAGATAGGGTATAAAAAATAGATTAATTTTTTTGTTTTTCAAGTTTTAATTATAATTTTAGTGATTAAAAAAATGATAATGTATTGAATATGTTAATTATATAATTTTTTATTTTGATTGACAAATTTAAAACCAAGTATAATGAAAAAAAATCTACTACTCATTGTTTCGCTGATTACATTTCAGTTTGCCTTCGGGCAGTTAACCGGGACCAAAATAATTCCCGGTGATTATGCAACCATTGAAGCTGCAATTTCAGCATTAAACACCCTGGGCGTTGGTTCCGGCGGAGTCACTTTTAACATAGCTGCCGGGCATACCGAAACATTCTCCACTCCAACTGCCGGGTTGATTACAACAACAACAGGGACGACAACCGACCAGATCATCTTTCAAAAAAGCGGCGCAGGAGCAAATCCGCTGATCACAGCCGCCACACCGGGCATTGGAACGATGGATTATGTCATTTGTTTGGCTGGTGCCGATTATGTGACTTTTGATGGAATTAACATCCAGGAAAACCCGGTTAATACCACCTCTGCCGAACTTATGGAATGGGCATATGCCATTCTCAAAACCTCTGAAACCAATGGGTCACAGAATAACACGATAAAGAACTGTACCATGACACTAAGTCAAAATAATACAAATTCCCGTGCAATTTATTCTAATAACCACACCACAACTTCGACAACCCAACTTGTTGTTTCGGATATTGCCGGCACGAACTCAAATAACAAGTTCTTCGGTTTGACTGTTTCAAATTGTTATCATGCATTCTATTTGTACGGGCGTGCTGATGCAACTCCTTTTACTTATTATGACCAGAATAATGAATTAGGGGTAGATGGCGCTAATGTTGTTACTGGTCTGGGCAAGTCAGCAGGAACAGTTGCCAGCTATGGCCTTTATTGTTATTACCAGAACGGGGTAAAAATTGCCAACAATACATTTACCGGGATATCTGACATGGGGTCTGCATCTCAGTATATTATGTATTTCGGGACTGCTACAAACGCCAATGTTGATGTGTATAATAATACCGTCAGTATGAGTTACCGTGGCACGGGTTCCTTTTACGCTCTTTATAGTTCCGGAAGTGGATCATCAGGGACTTCCAATACCGTAAACTATTACAACAACAGCATCATCAACAACACGATCTCGGATCATACCAGCGGTACGGTGTACTTTATATATATCTCAACCGGCGGGGTCACTGCTAACTTTTACAATAATAATGTATCCAATAATGTTGTAGGCTCTGCAATAGCCACATCCACAGGGTCTATCTATTACCTATATTTCTCCTGTTCTCCAACTACGGACGGCACGATAAATGTTAATAATAATACGGTATCCAACAATTTCCGCACGCAGTCAACGCCAGGTGCCGGAACCACTTATATTTTCTATATACCCGGCGGCAGTAACGTGCTCAACTGTCATGACAATACTGTCAATAATATTACTATTGCGTCAAGTGGCACTACGTATGGATTTTACAACACTAACACCAGTGTTACTAAAAATTTCTATGATAATTCCATCACCAATATTTTGGATGCAAATAATACGGTTTATGGTCTTTATACATCAGGCAGCACTACCGGAAATTTTTCTAACAATAAGATACAGAACCTGAATATGAACTCGACAGCCGGAACACTTTATGGCATCTATGTGAGCTCCGGCACAAACATATATTTATACAATAACTTCATATCCGAATTATATGCACCTGACGCGACAGGCGCCACGGCTGTCCATGGAATTTATTTTTCAGGCGGTACTTCACATGGTTGTTATAACAACTCCGTATTTCTTAATGCCTCTTCTACCGGTGCTGCTTTCGGGACCGACGGGATATATGCTTCCACGACTCCTACAGTTGAATTAAAGAACAACATTATTGTCAATGTCTCTACGCCCGGAGCGACAGGATTTACTGTTGCATACCGTCGCAGTTCAACCAGTATTGGCACATACGCTACCACATCGAACAATAATGACTTTTATGCCGGCACACCCGGTCCGAATAATCTCATATTTTATGATGGCACCAATGCAGATCAGACACTGGCCGATTTTCAGGCCCGCGTTTCTCCTGCTGATGCAGCATCAGTTTCGGAAAATCCTCCATTTTTAAATAAAATTACTCATCCATATAACCTCCACATGAGAACCAATGTGCCCACGCAATGTGAGAGCGGAGGTATTGTTGTGACAACACCTGTTGATATTATTTCCGATTACGATGGAGATGCAAGGTACCCCAATACCGGTTATCCTGACAACCCTGTTTCACCGGCCACTGCTCCTGATATGGGTGCTGATGAATTCGGCGGAATGGGTACAGACCTTACCCCCCCCAATATTGCTTTCACTCCTTTGCCGAATACATCATCTACTTCTGCCTCAACTTTGGTCGCTACCATAACAGATGCTACGGGTGTTCCAACAGCCGGAACAGGCCTTCCTGTGCTTTATTGGAAAATCAATGACAATGCCTGGAATGCCGCTACCGCTACCTGGCTTGGTGGAGATCAATACTCATTCACATTTGGCTCGGGTGTTGTGCTGGGTGATGTTGTTTCCTACTACATCGTGGCACAGGACGAAGCCATTCCTACTATAAATATAGGGGCTGTCCCATCTGCAGGTGCCGGTGGTTTTACGTCTGACCCGCCGGCCTGTTCCACACCGCCTGATCCTCCCTTATCTTATATAATACTTGCTCCAATTTGCGGTACTTTCCAGATCGGCACGGGTCAGACTTATTCCACCATTACCGATGCACTTACCGATCTGGCTACACTGGATGTGGTTTGCCCGGTAATCTTCGAATTGACAGATGCCACCTATTCGGCTGAAACACTGCCGATAGTTCTTGCTCCTGTTGCCGGTACCAGCCCGGTAAATACGGTCACCATCAGACCGGCAGCCGGTGTTACACCAACCATTACAGGAACTTCCACGACTGCCGTTTTTAAATTCAATGGAGGTCAATATTTTATTTTTGATGGATCAAATGTGCCCGGTGGCAATGTCCGGAGTCTTACCATTGAAAACACTGCCACTTCTACAAATAGTGCAGTGGTGTGGTTCTCCAGCCAGGGTGCTGGCCAGGGTTCCATGAACAATGTCATTAAAAACTGTAATGTCAAAGCAGGCAGTAATACAGTCACATCCACTTTCGGAATCTATCTGGGCGGTGCAACAATTACAACTTCAGGCACTGGAGCAGACAATGACGGCATCACCATTGAGAACAACAGGGTTTCCAGGGCATATTACGGTATTTTTGCCCAGGGCGTGCCGAATGTCGGAGAACTGGATAACCTGGTAATTAAAAATAATACAGTTGGCGGAGACTCAGACACCGAATATATAACCGGGTACGCCATGAGATTACAAAGCATTGACGGAGCTATTGTCTCGGGGAATGAGGTTTACAATATGATCTATAATGGCAGCAAGTATGGAATCTGGCTGGGGACCTATATTTCGAATTCCCTGTTCAGCCAAAACACCATTCATGCCATGGGCCAGACCAATACAACGGCAACGTATTATTGTATTGCTATGTACTTCTCCTCTAACACCGGTGGCTTGGCAAACCAGGTGTCGAACAATACCATTTACGATCTCTATAATTACGGCAGTACTTCTAATTTCTACGGCCCCATCGGGATCCGGATCATTGGAGGAGATGGTTATAAAGTGTGGCATAATTCCATCAGTCTGACGGGTGCCTTTGGAAGTTCCACAGCGGGGGTATATTCACATTGCCTGTTTATTTCTACTGCCACGGATAACATGGACCTGCGGGATAACATCTTCTACAATGCCCTGACCGGAAATGACCCCAGAGCTTATACCGTTTATACTCCTTCTACCAGTACTTTTACACAAATCAATTTCAATGATTACTATTCAACCGGCAGTGCTATCGGCTATTACGGGGCTGTGATAACAGATTTTGCTGCCTGGCAGGTGGCTACAGGTCAGGATGCAAACTCGGTGAATATCAATCCGTTATTTGTATCGGCTACAGATCTGCATCCCACCAATTCGGCTCTAAATAATTTGGGTACATACATTCCTGCCGTGCCGAAGGATTATGCGGGTGTGAACCGGACAAACCCTCCCGATATGGGAGCCTATGAATTCGGGGAAAATCCTTCGGTGGTTACATTAACGGCGACCGGGGTTGCTGCCACGATAGCCACTCTCAACGGATCAGTCAATGCAATTGGACAGGTTGTTAACACGTACTTTGATTACGGACTGACAACGGATTATGGGAATTCGGTTCCCGGCGATCCGGCTATAGTTACCGGTACCACGACTACCGCAATCAGCGCTGATCTTACGGGTCTGACCACATCAAATATTTACCATTTCAGGGCCAGGGGAATAACGGGGACCGGTGTGACCATTTATGGTGATGATCTGACCTTTGAAACCATTCCCCCGCCAACTGCCACTACAGCAGCTGCAACCGGTATTACCTTAAATGGAGCCACCTTAAACGGAACCGTGAACGCTAATAACTCGACTGCATCGGTTATGTTTGAATATGGGTTAACCGATAGTTATGGCTCCTCCGTTATGGCTTCACAAAGCCCGGTCACCGGAAATACTGATACACCGGTAAGTGCTGACATCACAGGACTGGAAATTTATACCTTATACCATTACAGGGTTGTCGCGACAAATACTTCAGGTTCTGATTATGGAGACGATATGACCTTCACCACTCTTTCAGCTCCACCTGTTGTGGTTACCGATCCTGCAACAAATGTGTTCATTACGACAGCCCAGCTCAACGGTACGATCACCGCCAATAATCAGACGACAACGGTAACCTTTGAATGGGGCGAAACAATGGCCTATGGTAATGTCATTTCAGCTACTCCTGCATCTGTTGACGGTTCTGTGCCCACTGCCGTTATGGCTGCTCTCTCCGGATTGTCAGATAATACTATTTACCATTTCCGTTGTGTTGGCGTGAATGCTACAGGCACAACTTACGGCGCCGATCAGTCATTCAACACTTACTGTCCTCCTCCTGGTGCTGCAGGACCCATAAGTGGTCCGAGCAGTGTCTGTAAGCCTAGTGCCGGACATACATACAGTGTTGCGCCAATTACAGATGCAACCGATTACGTTTGGACAATTCCGGCCGGAGGTACAATTACTGCCGGCGTAAATACACCCACCATTACGGTGAGCTTTGATGAAACAGCCGTTTCGGGTGATGTTTCCGTTTATGGTTCCAGTAACTGCGGAGTTGGGGCCTCCTCCAGCCTTGCCGTTACAGTCAATCCGCTGCCTGTGCCCACTATTACCGGCCCAAATACCGCTTGTATCACTTCGAGTTACGTTTACAGCACAGAAGCCGGAATGACCGCTTATGTATGGACCGTGTCAGCCGGTGGCCAGATCATGTCCGGAGCAGGAACGAATTCCGTCACTGTAAAATGGAACAGTACTGGCGCGCAATATGTAACCGTAACCTATATCAGCGCTGCCGGCTGCCCTGCCGCCGCACCGGCAAATCTTAATGTCACGGTTGGCGACCTGCCTACACCGACTATCGCCGGTTCCAACATGACGTGCGTGAATTCCGGCCTGCATGTCTATACCACGCAGACTGGATACAGCAATTACGTGTGGACAGTAACTTCAGGCGGTACGATTGTCACCGGCCAGGGTACGTACCAGATCGAAGTGAACTGGTTCGGCGCCGGCGCCCAAACCGTCAGCGTGAACTATGCGAATACTTATGGATGTTCCGCAGCCTCTCCGGCAACCTTCGGTGTGACCGTTATGGCATACCCGGGTGCTGCAGGACAGATAACCGGAACACCTGAGCTTTGCGCCGGGACCCAGCAAGTCAATTATTCTGTAGCTGCTATTCCGGATGCATTGAGTTATTTCTGGACCCTGCCTCCTGGTGCAACAATCGTTGCGGGAGAGAATACCAACAATATTATGGTTGATTTCGCCCCGGATGCTGTGACGGGCGATATCACGGTAATGGGAGAGAATATTTGCGGCTTCGGCACTCCTTCACCGGCCTATGAGGTGAGGGTAAATCCGATTCCATTAATACCGGTGGTGACTGTTGATGGTGATTACCTGCTTCACAGCAGCGCACCGGCAGGTAACCAATGGATTTATGAAGGAATTATGATCGCCGGAGCCACCGACCAGGATTACCAGGCGGAAGAAGAAGGCTATTACTGGACCATCGTTACCCTGAATGGATGTGTTTCCGAAGAGTCCAATCATGTTGAAGTACTCTTTGTTGGATTGGATGATTTGGATGGAAGCAATTTCGCCATTTACCCAATCCCCAATGACGGTAAGTTTACTGTTTCAATTGTCATTCCGGGCGAAGAGACCTTCTCTATCAACGTTTATAATGATTTAGGGGTCAGGGTTTTTGAAATGAAGGATTTCCATGTGAATGGCAAAGCACAGCAGACCATCGACCTGTTAAATCCTTCAAAGGGTATCTACACGGTGGTATTCCAGGGAGAAAATCAGACGGTTATAAGAAAAGTTCTTGTAACTAAATAAATTGAAGATAATTAAAAGTAAAGGCTCCTGTAGAAATGCAGGGGCCTTTTTTGTCATGGCTTTTCAGCCAGTTTAACCTGGCTTATCCATAATTTTGATGGAGAAGCAAGTTCACTGATATTCGGTTGCTGCTGCTGACGGTCAGCACTGCCACTTTGCCCTCCTGGTCCCGCTCCCGGAGGGGGGCCTCCTCCCGGCATTCCTCCTCCATGCATCTCACCGCCACCCGACCTTTGCCCGGCCCCGGCTGTCATGCCTTCCCGGTTCAGATCAAGGTAACCGGTTTCGAACCCTGCACTGAATGGCATATTGATAGTTTCATTGCTCCGGCCTAGCTTATTCAATGGTAAAACCAGGCTTACCCGCATCTTCCCGCCTTCCATCATATCCACCTTGCCATGAAAAGAGGAGTCAATCCGTGGATCGATGACTTTCCGCTCACCTTTCCCGCCAAACCCGACCAGGACCATCTCCTGGTTCTTACGGGCCATCATGGCCATCATCATCTCTTTCCGGTCGCCACCCTTTTCTCTTTTAAAAGATGGTTCGCTATTTTCTTCCGCTGTTACAGGAAACTGAATGCCCATTCCTTTCTTATGTTTGCCCTCAGGATTGAACCATGTAGTCAGCCCAAACCTCATGACTTTCTGAATTGCGGCTTTATCGGCCAATACTAAATCAATATATAAGTTTTTCTCGTCATTGGTAAACAGGAAAAGAAATTTGCTCTTTTCTTCAAATTGCATCTGGTTGACCAATCCTTCTTCATCATCCGCTGAAATAGCAGAATGCCATTTACATTCATAAAACCCGATCTTCTGAGCATTGGTGCCGGAGATGGTCAGAAGAATTGTTGCAAAGGTTAAAATACCTGATATTATTGACTTTTTCATGGCAAATATAAATATAGCATTAAAATGAATTCATGTTGATGACATCATAATCTCCATCAAAGCTATCGGCCCCGTTTCTTTTCCGGCTATAATTATTCCATTTATAACTAAGGCTGATACTGAACAAGGGGGCTTTCCGCCAATTCTCATTCGTGGAGTAATAATTATCCCCTTCGCTGGTGCTTTTCATTCTCCTCGAATCCAAAACATCGCGGATATTTAGGGTGATCGACAACTTATTGCTTAAAAAGTCCTGGCGGGCTGAAAATCCCATGTAGAATATTCCTTTCCGGGTTCCATCTACAGTCACCGTCGGGCTGCCATAATTCCCGTTCAGCCTCATGCGTGTGCCGGTCTTCAGGTTGGCTGCAAATTCCACACTGGCATTCCAGTTCGTGCTTCTTTTTGAACCATCGGTGCTGTCTGACGTTTGATTCAACTTATAATCATATATGGAAGCCACAGGGTTGATAGTAAACCAACTGTTTACCTGGATATTTCCTGACATTTCAACACCCAGTGAGCGGTCGTTGTCAATATTTTTCATCGTCATATTCATCACCCCCTGGTCATTAAGTTCCTGAACACGGGTCATTTTGTTGTTAGTCAGGCGGTAATATGTTTCAATGGTTAAAAAGGAGTATCCGAAGTATTTCTGGTAGTTTAATTCCATTGCATGAGAAAATTCCGGTTGCAACTCCGGGTTACCTGAAAAACTGTTAAAGGCATCCGAAAAATTAACATACGGATTCAGCATATCCCCGTGAGGCCTGTTTACCCTCTTGCTGTAAGATAGCTGTACCTGCTGATTGTAAGGAAGATAATAAGTCAGGTACAGGCTTGGATAAAAGTCGAATTTCTCATAGGGGTAATCAGCCTGGTCAGTGACCTGGTGGAGGTTGCGGTCGGTGTACTCGGCACGCAATCCTGCTTTCAGGCCGAGGGATTTAAATTCCCTTGCGTACGTGGCATATAGGGCGTAGACATTGTTAAAAAATTCATACCGGTTACTCTGTTTCGTATCCTCAATCCAGGAACCGGAGGCGGAATCATGATTGAAATACCTGTAATCCATATCATTGAGGTCTATCCTGAGTTGGAAACCGGCTTCAAGCTTGCTCTTGTCATTAAAGGAACTCTGAAAATCAAAATCCCCTTCCCATTCCTGTTCAAATTCAGTCGTATTTGTCTTATAATCATTAATAATTTCCAGGGTATCCTGCCAGGCTTCATCAGTCAGAAATTGTTTGGTATTTTCTTCACCTTCATCATCTCCCTGGTCATAAGTAAGCGACATGTTCAACTCACTTCCTTCCTTATTAAATTTTTGAACATCCCGCAAGGTGAACTGGTAAGTGGGATGATTCGACTTTTCCAGGTCATCGGTCAGGTAATTCAGCCGGTTAACATCCAATGAACTCCATTCTTCATTTTTGGTTTTCCCACCCCGCGACATATCAAAGAAACGGTAACTTCCCTCAGCAGTCAGGGTGTTTTTTTCACTCAGGCTGTAATCAATCCCGGCTTTAACACTGATGCTCTGCCGGGTCATTTTATTTTCGTTTGTGGTTTTAAGATAGGAAGTATCGCTGAGATAGGATTCCCGGTAGCCGTTCCGGTGTCCTGTCATATTCCGGTTACCAAAATCTACCCCCAGAGACAGGCTGGTCTTCTTGGTCCGGTAATTCAGCATCACACTGCCTGAGTAATCCGGACTGGTTCCTGCACTCAGGTTAACAATCCCTGATAACCCTTTCAGGCTTTTCTTTTTAGTAATGATGTTGATAATCCCTGCCGTGCCATCGGGATCATATTTTGCCGAAGGATTGGTGATAATCTCGATCTTTTCGATGGTGGAGGCCGGGATCTGGTTCAGGGCGTCGCTGCCTGTCAGGATACTTGGCTTGCCATCGATCAGGACTGTAAAGGATGAGCTTCCGCGCAGTTCAACATTTCCATCCAGGTCTGTTTTAATTGATGGGATCCTCTCCAGGACATCCACCGCCGTTCCGCCCTGGGCCTGGAGTTGCTGATCCACATTCACCACTTTCCGGTCTATTTTATATTCAACCAGCGGAGCCTGCCCGACGACCTCCACTTCATTGAGGTTGGTCACATCAGCCCGTAAGCTCACAATTCCGACATCAGAAACCATGTTCTTATCGCTGATATTGATCCCTGCGATAAAGACCTTCCGGAAGCCCATAAACCTTACGATGATGTTATATTCACCCACGGCGACCGATTTAAATTCGAATAATCCGGCAGTATTGGTGATTACGCCGTCTATCAAAGTCGAGTCTTCGGCGCTATATAAAGTAACAGTGGCATATTCCACCGGGGTATTGCTCGTGGCTTCAATGACTTTACCCTTAATAGTTCCTGAAACAATGATGGTTTCAGCAGAAGCGGATGAATATGGCTGAGCCTGTAGGCTGAAAATAACAGTCGAAAGAAAATATAGAAATGCAATCTTTTTCATTACTTGAAATTTTCCGCAAAGTAAAGAACAGTTAGCCACGTAAAAAAATTAAATCGATGAATGGGACTAATTTGACGGTAAATAAAAAAAGGCGCCCATTGCTGGAACACCCTCTTTTGTAAAAGCCGATGGGTTAACCCATCGGCTAAATTTATATGAGTCTTCTGAAACGAATGACAGCCGCAATAAGGATCAGGCCAATTCCAAGGAATACACCGGGTTATCGTTCAGTTTTTGCTGTGCACCGGTTTTCAAATCCTGCAACCAAATTTCTGTTCCGGTGGCAAAGGTTTCCAGCCCTTTGGCTTCAATGCTGAAGTTGGTATTGTCATTCTTTACAAACCCCATTGCTATAGTGTTGTTGCTTAACATATAGGGCATAGTATTGGTTGAGAGTTGTTCTTCACCTGATAACGAATAAAATTGGGGAGCATATCCGGCAAGAAAATGGGCATCATAATCGTTGTCGAAACCTTCGGTGGCGTTTTCATTAAAACGGATGATGCTTTCCTGGGCGGTATTCCATTGGATGGCGCTGGGGAAAGGATTGCCGAGTAGGTTCCAGCCGGAGTAATTAGTAGCTTCGGTTCGGGAAAGGCTAATGGTGGATGTACTGGCATTATTGAGCGTGCCGGTAAAGTTTTTGGTAGCTGTTGTGATGTAAGCACACAAATAACCTTTCCCTACGATGAAATTATCATCAAATCCAGAATTCCATGTCCCGTTACCCAGTTTTGAATTGAGCCATAAACCATTTAATTCATCCCAGGAATAAAAGTCCTCATTTGCTGTGGGCGGATCAGGAACAAAATTTGGTTGAATTGCCTGGCTACTTACGGGAGAAGTCAGCAGATGCCAGCCATGGTTGGCAACGATCCACGCTACAATATCCTGATGAGGTAATACCAATAAATATTTTCCCCGCCGTACCGGTAGTACCATTCCAACTACCAGCCCATCCTGTTATTGTAAGGGTTTTGGCTGATGTCCACGAAACTGCATTACTGGCAGCAAAGTTAAAGATGCCAGTGCGTAGTCCGGCGCAACAGTTAGTAAGGGTTGACTTGTTGCAGTTCCTAATTGAGGACACGCATTTGACCGATTTGGACCGTATTAATAAGCTCTTTTCCCTGGCGCTGATTGCTTTTGTTTGGGCTTATAAACCAGGGATTTTTTTTACTGTTTTCTAACGATATAGATAAGTTTATAGCGTGTTGTAAATTTTTGTCATGTACTTAGGGAAAAGAGTTAGAAAGTTTATAAAGTTCATAGAGTTGTTATGGTTTTAAAATATCTGGAATGCCGGGGTCTTTGACCAGCTTGTTTCTCTTCATCAGAAGCTGGACGACATGGTTTGGGTTATCATCTTATCAGCCCTGCCCTTCCTGCTTGTAGCTCTTATCTCTTCAAAAACCAGATTCACGGCGTCTGCAAGGTTCTCCTTTGCTTCCTCAAGGGTTTCCCCTTGCGTGTTTATCCCGGATATCTCCTGCACGTATGCAATAAACCCCCCCTCATCGCAGGGTTCGAAAACAGCCGTCATCTCAATGTTTTTCATAATCCTTTTTTTGCAAAGTTAGCGTATTTTTTGTGGTTCAGACATTTTTAATCAAATTCTCAATCCTTATGGCAACGGAGCGACATGCCGGAATCCTTAGGTTGGCTGCCCATGGCGCTGATGCTACTGCTGAAGGACAGGCTTATGCAACCGGAAGAATTGTTCTGCGTATTATTCCAGTAGTAGCCGTAAGTGCCGCGAAAGTATAGCAAATCGTTAGTTGCTGTCCAGTTGCCGGTTTCAGAAATAAAAGTATATTCAAGTATGGCCTGACATTTCTCGCAAATGTGCTGTTTTCTGACGATATAGATAAATTTATAGCGTGTTGTAAATTTTTGTCATGTACTTAGCTAAAAAAATGGATAAATTTGGCTGGAAATGAACAGTACTGACCTGGATAAATCATCATGGTTTTAAACTACATCTGGATAGCCTTCTTCATCATCGCTTTCATCCTGGGCCTGGCCAGGCTTATTTTCTTTGGCGATACGGAGATTTTCCCGGCCATGATGAACAGCACTTTCGATATGGCCAGGACCGGTTTCGAGATCTCCCTGGGCCTCACCGGGGTCATGACCCTGTGGATGGGCCTGATGCGTGTCGGAGAGAAAGGCGGCATCGTGACGCTGATGTCCAGGGCAGTTGGGCCATTATTCCGTCGCCTTTTCCCTGAAATCCCGAAAGACCATCCTGCTACCGGCTCGATCATGATGAACCTGGCCGCCAATATTCTGGGTCTCGATAATGCGGCTACCCCGTTGGGACTGAAAGCCATGACGGAACTGCAGGAAATTAACAAGGATAAAGACACGGCCTCCAATGCCATGATCATGTTCCTGGTACTGAACGCTTCCGGGCTGACCATTATTCCTATCAGCATTATGGTTTACCGGGCGCAATTGGGCGCCGCCGATCCTTCTGATGTTTTCATCCCCATCCTGCTGGCCACTTTTTTCTCAACCCTGGCTGGGATCATTTCGGTATCATTGTTTCAGAAGATCAACCTGTTCAACAAAGTTATCCTGGTATATTTAGGAGGATTTACCCTCCTGGTATCGGGCATCATCTGGTATTTTTCCACGATCCCGCAGGAACAGATCAACACCATTTCTTCCGTATCGGGCAATCTCATTTTGTTCATCATCATCGTCTCATTCATTATTCTGGCTTTTTATAAGAAGGTCAATGTTTATGAGTCATTTATCGATGGGGCCAAAGATGGGTTCCTGATCGCTGTTAAGATCATTCCATACCTGGTAGCTATCCTGGTGGCAGTAGGGGTTTTCAGGACTTCAGGGGCGATGGATTACCTGGTTGGAGGTATCGGAAAGCTGGTAGCAGCTTTGGGTGTGGATACCGGGTTCGTGAATGCACTTCCGACGGCTTTCATGAAGCCGTTGAGCGGTTCAGGCGCCCGCGGCATGATGGTGGATACCATGAAACAGTTTGGGGCCGATTCGTTCGTGGGACGGCTTTCCTGCATTTTCCAGGGCGCTGCCGACACAACATTTTATATCGTTGCCGTCTATTTCGGTTCTGTCAGCATAAAAAAGACCCGCTATGCCATCACCTGCGGGCTGATTGCTGACCTTGCCGGTGCGCTGGCGGCGATTTTTGTAGCTTACCTGTTTTTTTAGTGAACCAAATCGCTACATCGTTACTTCGCTACATCGCTACATCTTATGTGGTCACTCGCCGCTTTTTTCGGCTTCCGCGGTTAAAACTATTTTCAACCCTTCGATGTTATCGCCTTCCGGTAAAGCTTTTATCTCAAATTGCAGCGCTCCATCCCGGGATTTAGCCCTTAGAAAGGCAAGCTGTGCAGGATCCACTTCAATCGTATATTTTCCCGGTGGCAGATCCATTGCATAGAAACCGCCATCAGAGAAGGTGCGGACGGTTTCTTCATATTTCACATTCACGCCTTTTAACAGCAGGCGCAAACCGCCCTGCGGTTGTAAAACATTATTTCTTTCGACAGATACCGATCCGTCAATGATTCCTCCGCGGCAAAAGGGGATTTCAATGCGCTTGTATTGATTGGGGTCGGTGATAAAGGAGAATTCATTTTTCATTGGCACCAGCGTGGGATTAGGGATGGCAATGCGGTTAACCCTGAGATTGTACCGGTAGTAACTTTGCATCTGACCCAACCGCAGCATCCCGTCTTTGCCAACAGTCATGATGGCCGGATTGTCGAGGATCACGGCTTTATAAGGAAGTATCTCATCACCCTTGTCGAAGGTGCCTGAGTTGTTGTTGTCGACAAACAACACCACAGATGCGGCGCCCCGTCCCACCTGCTCACGGTTTGACAGTTCAAAATGTCCGTTCCTGGCATCCACCCCCAGGGAACCGTTGAAGCTTTGACGCACCGAGCTTGCTTTTCCTGTTGAATTGAAGGTAGTGACGGAACGGGAAAATTTCAGATCAATACTGAAGCCGGCCTGGATATTCCATCCATGCTGGATGAAGTTATAGGCCAGGTTGACGTTCAGGCGGCCGGTTTTGAGCAGCGTGCGGGATAATTGCAGGTTGGTCTCAGTGAATTGATTGTTCCGGATATCATACCTGGCCTCGCCTCTCAGAAACATGCCGCGAATATAAACCGGAATGCCCGGGGTGCGGGCGATGGTATAGGTGATCGCCGTGGTTAACAGACCCTGGCCAAAATAGTTCACGTTCCCGCTGCTGATCAGGTTATCGCGATAATTCAGACGAATGTTGAAACGGCCAAGGCGTGCGTTCAGGTCGGCATTGTAACGGGTGGAGGTGCTGTTTTCAAGCAGGGTATGTTCGCCGCCTAAACGGAGCCCGGTACTCATGCCAAACAGATTGACAGGCAGGTAAAGATTGGCGGTAACATCATCTGTGGCGCGACGGGCATTGAAGGGGCCGGTACGGGTAAAATGGGTATAAACGAAGTTGATGTTGATGTTGGAAACATACATCACGCTTCCCGAAAGGCGGTAAAAAGCATCGGGGGCAATGTCGAGATTCATCAGGTATTGTTTCGCAATACGTGCCGAAAGACTGCCATATAAAAAGGGATTGGATGGGAGGAGTTCTTTGCCAATGTATTCCGCACCGGCTGATGCGGTGAGCCAGTTGCGTATGCCCACGCCCACATTGCCATGTGCCACATAATTATCGTTAACCAGGGTGTCGAATGTGTTGTATGCCACACCTGCCTGCACATTATAAGTTACCACCCCTTTGGGCAAAAAGGTGAATGGCACCTGTATCTCGCGGTCCACCACCCTTAATTCACCGGCAGGTGTATAAATCCGGGTACTCACGCGGGAGGTGCCGTAATTGATTGGCGCATCAAAGCGATAATAACCCAGCTCGTCGGCACGCTTATAACCGATAAGCCGTTCATTGAGGTAAAGCTCCACTTCCGATTCTGCTTCAGTATTGCCATCAACAACATAGGAGTCATACATTTTCCGGGGTTCGATGGGGTCGTTGCTGATGGCAATACCCTTGATTTGCCAACGTTGCAGGCCGGTGGTGGTCAGTTGTCCGGCTGTGAAACTGGTAAAAAACGGATTTTCACGTATTACATAGCGCCAGCGTATATTATTGGTTCGCAAATTACTGCTGCCAACCGAAGAGCTGTTTCCCATAACAGTTCCCTGGAGGTCTCCTCCCAATACTTCCATGCCTCCTGATAAAGTATAGTCTATATTTTGAAAATTCTTACTGTAATAACCGGTGATGGCATAATCGAGCATCGCTCCGCCAAGCACTTTACGTTTGCGGTTGTATTCAAGCGGAAAGTCTTCCTGAACAAGCTGCCCCCCTTCCATCTTCTTACGGGCCTTTTCGCGGGCCTGCCGCTCCACGACCGGTAAAACCTTGTCGGTGGTAAGCGTCAGGGTGAGGTAATTGATGTTGACCGTGAATACCAGGCCAAACACCTTTTCAAATATGGCCGGGCTAAGGTAAAAATCCATCTCCCCTATGCGGAAATCATCGGGAGTGAGCGGGAAAACCTCTTTTCCCAAACGGATATTCATGGTGGTAAGGTTGATATCGTATGGGTTATCCGGGCTAAGGTAATTGCCACTCACGGTGAAATTCCTGATATCCGGCTGGTAGTTTATCTGCAAGAGGTTGAAAAGCTCCGTAACGGGAAGGTATGTTTGGTCGTTACTATCGTTGTATATGCAGTTAACATACACATTGCCAATGGCCGGATGGCGGAAAGTGAGCAGGATTTCCTCACCCCGTGGTACCGGGGAAGCAACCAGGGAGAAAGGTAAAAGGTAAAGAGCAAGGCAAAAGGAAAAAAGAACTTTCTTCATTTCCCATTTCGCATACAACTATTTAATCACCACATCAACAACATCAGTTAACGTGGGTGCCTGTACCAAATCATCGGCGGCCATATCCCCACGCTTCGTCTCGAACGTAAGTTCGAGTTGGTACTTTCCTGGTGTTACTTTGGCCAGGTCGAGGTCAGCTCGCCTGACCACATTGAAATAAGCCGTGGTGGAGGATTGTGTTTCGGTAACCACCTTACCCTTGCTGTCGAGAAGTTTTACAGCCATGCTGCCGATAAAGGGGGCATTGCCGGTGCGGTTCAGGTGGGGCATCACGATGAGCTTGCCATCCTGTTGGGCTACATCAACCTTTTCAATCGTGAGGCCGGTGCTCACTTTACCCCGTTTATAAAAAGCGGGAATTACCTGCTCGAAGTTGAAAGTAATGCGGGTTGTGATGCCTTCGGTAACCTCTTTGGCAACATCCGGAGTTTGGGGCATTGCCAGTATCTTTGCACGGGTAAAGTAAAAACCGTCCTGCATTGCGGACGTTGGCCTTACCTGGATACGTATGGTACGCATCTGCTTGGGTGGCAGGATGAAGCTGCGCGGAAAGGCGCGGATCTGCAGGTCGAGTGCATATTGTTCGAAGGCAACAGAATCACTGTAATTCATCACCAGGTTGCCATCCGCATCAGAAGACGGATAGCCGAATGCAAAGGATATCCCGACCTCCTGCGACTGCTCCGAATTGTTGGTGATATATAGGTTCCCCACCCCGCTTTTTTCATCGATAGATATATAGGGAGGAGAAATAGCCAACTGCGCATGCAGCGTTGTAAAGCTTGCTGCAAACAACAGGAGTATCACGATGGATTTTAATTTTAGCTGATTCATTTTTAATCCTTTAATGTGATTAATAACTAAAGGCTTTGAGGGTTACCTGATTAAAAGAATTGAACAAAGGTACAATTTTTTTATAGGAAAAAGGAAAAAGGAATCACTTTTTCCTTTTTCCATTAAATCTCATCAGGTTAATTCCTCGCTCCCTGGAGCGCAGTCTTCGAAAACTAATAGATTAAACTGATGGGTTAACCCATCAGTTTATCTCATTCATACCCCGCTGCTCTGCGGCGGGGAGCTTTATTTTCCTATACTTTTAAAAAAAAGCTGTAGGCATTAAAAACATTCTACAATCCCGACAGCTTGTTGTTTAATTATAGGTAGCTGTGAGGGTGATATTCGCTGTATAGGCGCCTGCCGCTTGAGTGTTAGTAGGAACAACGGTGCCTCCGAGATGCACAATGAACGATGCTGCAGCAAATGCAGCTGCAAATGCAGCGTTTGAAATGACCAGTGGAGCTGCTGAGGGGGTAAATGGATAAAGAGTAGTAGCGTCAATAGCGCCACATTTGTTACCGCCATAGTCAGAGAAGTTGATTGGCATAGTAATGCCACCGGATTTAGTCAACACGGATGGTAATGCAAAGGTAAGCGTTACCTGCGAGTTTGCACCTTTAGTCACAGAAAATTTACCTTCAGTTTCGGTAGTTCCACCAGCAAATCCAACTGCAACTGTACCAGTTGTACTGATAGTTTTTGTATTTCCCGGAGTTACATTACCAAATTGCAATGATTGTACTGAATCTACTACAACTGCACCAACAACGGTTGCATTTGCTGCAATGACTGCATTATCATTTTGCTGGCCTAAGCCAGTCATTGCAAAGCCCAACACCATTGTGAGGGCCGCGAAAATTGTAAAAATTGATTTATGTTTCATAGTTTTGGGTTTAAAAAAGTTTAATTTCTTTAAGGGTTAATTTTGATTTGATTTTTTTGTTATGGTATTTGAACTTTTAGCATTTATACGCTGTATTTACAAAAAGGTTCGCAATTTGTTCATTCAGGATGAATTGTTTCTTTTCATGGATGAGCCATCTGCAATTAAAAGTTTCATATTTGGTAGTCTTTTGTGTGGATGCAAATTTAGATGAGTCTGAGTTCCCCGGGTGTAAGGGACTCAGAAATTCTTTGTGGGAGAAATGCTGATTTTTTTGTAGGGGGATGCCCTACAACCTGCATGCCAGGGTAGATTTTGTTTTTTCATGGCCTTTAAATTTTGGTTAAACATCGGGTTTATTCATATTCAACAATCAGATGCACCCTGCCCTCATAAGGGGAGGTTGCTGTTCTCGGTATTATTGCAGTTCCTTTAAGGAATATGTAAGCGTACAGCACTGCAGGCGCCTCTTTCATATTTTTAATCAACAGGCCACTGTTACTCAGTGGGAAAACAGATTTATTGTCTTTGGCCGGTTTTGCGGTTGCTTCGTCCTGTGTGCCGTCGTTCTGCCAGGCCATCGTCAACTCAAAAGGAATAGTATTGTTTTGCTCGTCAAGCAGCACATCGGGCGCTTCCACACGTACCATCACCGATATGTTTTCCAAGCCAACAAGGGAATACACACCCGAAGCTTGCAGGATTTGTGTTCCACTCTCCACTTCAATATCAGATGATGGAGCGGTTGTGTTAAAATCAAATGGCATAATCTGCTCCATGCGAACATTGGCTTTTACTTCGAAGTTCATCCGCATGAATTGCCCCTGCACCACCCCGGAATACAATCCAGGCGCAAGCAGCAGGATGATCCCCCACTTTTTACTTTCACTTTTCATCTTCTGGCTTATCTCTTTGTACATTTTCAATTATCAATTTTCAATTATTTTCTGTTGCCCCTTTTCACTAATAGGTACTATACTCTACCGTCACATTAATAGTTCCATCATAAAGTCCTGCATTCACATTGCCCACAGGCCCCAGCGTGCCGTAAATAAACAGGTAAGCCGTTTTTTGTGGCGGAGTGTACCCTTCAAGCGGGGGTGTTGGCGGTGGACCTGGCGGTCCACTTGTGCGCCGGAAAATGGGAAAAGTGGCCGAGTTGAACCCGGCCGGTACCTCCACGGCCTGGATTTTAGCGGTCGCAATATCCGCCGGACCCAGGTTGGAATAAGCGAACCTGATACTTAGCGGAATGCTGTTCGTGGCATCCAGTTCAAGTGTTGGCGGGGCATCCACGTAAACCGTCACATCCAGGTATTCTGTGCCTTCAATGGTCAGCACAGCAGCTTCCATATCGGTGAGTGAAATGGGTACGCTTTGATTAATTCCTGTTATTATTAAAGGTGTTTTATCGTTGAAATTGAGTTCGTAGGGGGTGCCATTTGTCAGGGTGAGGCCGGCGCCGGCCCAGGTGCCAAAACTGATGTGTTGGGCATTGAGAGCGCCTGCCATCACCAGGATAGTTGTGGAGATCAACAGGAAAATATATTTTGTGCCGGCTTGCATGGTTAAATGTATTCTATTTCAAGAATGAATTCGCCTTCATAATTTCCAGGGCGTGCATTGTTGATGTCCACCCGCCCGCCAACCCACAGGTAGTATTGTCCTTCTTCATTGAATTGAAGTATGCGATCGGGTGCGTTCAGGATTTCGGATGCTTGCTTGTTATCTGACCAGAAACCGCTTAAAACATAATAAAAAATAAGGGTCCCCTGCCCTGAGGTGTTTACCAGCACAGTCTGGTTCGGAGAGGTAATTCGCATCTGCGCATTGGCCCGGCCCTTTACCAGCAACTCCCCCGCATTCATATCGGTGACGGGCGAGATATTCACTATCCCGTTTTCGGCAAAGGATCCATCAACATTCATCTCTTTGATGGTCACCAACTCAATCTCGCTGATTTCCAACACGGTAGCCGATGCAGTGATGCTGACAGCCTCCTGGGCATGAAGGTTTGAGAAAAATAAAAGAGACAAGACGAAGGAGAACAGCCTGAATATGGACTTTTTCATGTTTGAATAATCAGTTTAATGACTTCATTTGTTTCTTTGGTTTTCATACGCACGAAGTAAATACCCGATTTTTTACCGCAGCTATACCATATCATGTTGTGTATGCCGGCTTCGAAATACCTGTTGGCCACCACCACTTCCAGTTTTTGTCCGCAAAGATCGAAGATTTCAAGGGTCACGTTCGCGGCCAAGGGCAGGCTGAAGCGCAGGGTGGTGCTGTTGCTGAAAGGATTGGGATAGTTTTGCAGCAGCTTTGCCTGTGGCGCCATGTACGCGGGATTATCGACGTAGGTGCCTTTTTGAATTATGATGGAAAATGGTGGCAGTTGGTTGGTACTCTTGAGCGTACTTTTTTGGGAAACAGGATTAATAATGCTGACGGGCAGCGTGGGGACGCTTATTGAATCCGTGGTCGCTGCGCTGCTTTTAGTACTATAGAATTCGAAGTCGTAGTTTTGATTGTGGCTCATGGAGATGGCTTTCTCCCTTTGGTTATCGTGCAGGCTGATGGCCCAGTCCGCCGGCCAGTCGGGTGGCAGTTCCCAATGCAGGGTGTAGTTTCCGTCCAGACTTTGGCTATGCTGCTGACCGCCAACAAAGAGGGGAAGATCGAGAAAATCCGGCTTGTCAACAGGGAGGTTGTTGATCACCAGCGGCATGGTGTGTGAAGGAGAAGATAAGGTAAACAACTCCAGCCAGGAATCAGAAGGCGGCTCAAGACGGTAGGCATCCCAGGTATCGGGCCCTACTTTGGCATCTGCCATGAATGAAATAATCGCGGTACTTTGCAACCCGCCGGCATTCAGGCTGAGGTTAATGGCAGAGGGGTTGGGGCCGGCTTGTTGTGATTTTACAGAACTGCCACCGCCGTGAAATGTGCCGCCGGATGTCAACACACTATTTGTAAAACTCAGCCCCGGGACGGCTGCAGATGCATGCACCCAGAAGGCCTGGTAGGGGGCGATCAGTCCATTGTCTAAAGAACCGTTATGGCCATTCCAAACCTTGTATTCGCCGTTCCCGGAGTTGGCTCCGGGATCCCAGATATAGATGTTGTTATCCAGGTTAATTTTGGTCCATCCGGTCGGGGCATCCCAGTTGAGGGTGGAATAAGTGGGGTTTCCCAGCAGGTTCCAGCCCTCATCGCTGATATTCGTATCATAAAAGATGGTATCGCCAGGGCCTGTGTTTATTTGTCCTCCTGCCCTGGGAGAAAAGGTTACGGGCTGATTTCCACCACCGAAGGAGAAGGTTCCGCTGGTATAATTAGCGTTTCCTCCGGTGCTCATCTTGCGGGGCAAAGTGTCGTTGTAGGCGCCGGAAACCGAATCAAATACAAAGAAGAATTGGCCGCGTCCGGGGGTAATGCTGTTAGTGAGGTTGCCCATAGTACGCCAGCTCATATTGGTAGTGAGGGTATCGGTTTCATCAAACCAAAGACAGTTGGGTTGGTTGAGCGGATAAGTGGAACCGGTAGCCCCCTGCGTGATAAACCCGCTGAGCAGGTCCCCGTAACTGGTGGCAGTAGGCGAGGAGATCATACGCCAACCTCTTGAGCCTTCGAACACCACATATATTTCTTTTGACAGTGTCCAGATATGATCATCAAAGACAGTCGGAAAATAAGAGATATTAAGGTTTGAAATTCCAATCCATTTGTCAATAGTACTGCCATTTGTTTTCTCATGTGCATCAATTTCCGGTATACCCGCCTGATAATCCCACAAGAACAAATCGGCTTCCGGATTGGCGTTGAGTTCGCTATCAAGGTAATGCAGGTTTAATATTACGGTATTGTCGCATTCTCCTGTACGCACAATATCATATATCCGAAGGATAGCATCCGTTTTCCATGAAGGCGCCGAGCCGATGGTGATTTTCACGCTGATATCATCCGGTAATGTTCCCCCAGCCTGAAAGTCAATTGTTGTGTACTGATTCCCAAAGGTGTATGAAGTGGCGGCAACCAGGGTTGTCCGTTTAACAATCCCTGTAACATCACCTGCTCCGATAGTAGTGGCACTGCTTCCCATAGTCAGAATTGAACTACTGCCCATGTCAAGACTGCCTTTTAATGATGATGGGTTTGCGCTTTGAAGATACAAAATGCCATTTACAGAAAAATCGCCACTTGCAGTAACTCCGCCGGTCCCATCAATCGTCATATTATTAACTGCCCCTGTGAAAATGGAGGCAGGAAGAGTTATTGCGCTTGAATTAGTAAAAGCAAGGGTTGCACCGGCATTGCCGGCATCAATGGTACCACTTGTTCTGGCAGGAGAATTTCCTGCTATTGTCAATGTACCGGTTCCCAAGGTCAATGCGCCATTCGAAAGATCAAGTACCCAGTTTATATCCAGGTCTCCGTTGAGCGAAACTCCGGAACTGTTATTAAGCGTAAAGTTATATACGCTATTATCCGTAAACGCTCCGGAGCTTATCGATTGGGCAATGCTGCCGGTAAAAGCAATGGTCGAATTGGATGACCCGGCATCGATTTGCCCGCCATTTGTAAGCAAAAGGCTTCCGTTCACCGATAACCGGTATCCATTCAGTACCATTTTATCAACAGGCTGGTTGATGATTAAATTGCCGATTATTCTGTCTCCATCCAGGTAACAATCCCGGTCGGGATCATTATCAAATAATATATTTTCTCCGGCCAGGGGCACAGTCCCGTCTGTCCAGTTGGTGTCATTCGCAAAATCAGTGCTGATCGAGCCCTTCCATTTCCGCAGGATTTTCTCCCAGGCGCCCATACAGGGAGGCTCCCCCCTTGGCGCGCCACCGAAATCCGTCGTGATACCGGAAATTGTTATCCCGGTAAGGTGTATATTGACTTTATAATCTGTCGCAACCGTTGAACCGGCATTGAAAAAGCTTGGGTCGGTGTTTAAGCTGTTGGTATCCTGCCCGGCAATAAGTGGTAGTGTAATAACATTCGCACCGTTGTAATAGCCCAATACCCCGCCGGTACCCGGAGCATAGTAATCGTTATAACCAAGTATCAAATTAGGACTAGCTGCATTGTTAAAGTAAGCGGCATAATGCAAACTTGTACCACCTGTGGTTGAACGGGCATTCACCAGGATGTTATTTCTGAAATTACGTGTGTTTGCAGTAACAATACTATATAAAGAGTATGACTTATTGGTTCCTGAACCCAAACTTCCCCCAATATATACCGTATTAAAATAGAGATTGTTATTGTGGTCTTCTGCCCCCGCTTCGGAGATGCCATAAATGGTTGTTTTTGTATTTCCGCCTAAACTTATGATATTGTTGGAGTAGGTAGCAACGCTTGAGGCTATCTTGATACCATACACTGAAGCTGTAGTAGAAGTAGCTCCTTCTACCGTTAAGCTATGGATAAAATTATCCGAAACAACATTGGCACCAGTGGAGCCGGTAAAATACAAACCAACAACGTTGCCGGCGAAAGAAGCGTAAGTATTGGATAAATTGTAAATTGTATTTCCGGATACGGTCTTTAGTGTTGCACCGGTTAGTGCGATTCCGCAAACAGAGGCTGTATTGGTTGCTTTATTATTGGCATTGGCTATGGTCAAATCATGGATGGTATTATGAGATATGGTATTTGTACCATTTGTAGATACAATACCATTGATACGCCCTGCTGTGCCGGCAGTCGCATTGGTTGTACTATTTTTAAGATTGGCTATCGTATTGTTGTTTATGGTGATAGTATCAGTTCCTGTAGAATAAATTCCAAAAACACTTTGGGCGTTACCTGTACTGGCTGAGCTGGCTTGGATACTGTTGGCCGTGGTGGTGCTTCCTATCGTATTGTTGCTGATGGTGGTGGTTCCTGCTACGGCGGTCTTATTTATCCCGTATATGTTACTTGCAAAAGCAGCAGTATCATTAGCGGCAGTGATGGAGCCAATGGTGTTGTTTTGGCAATCGACAGTTCCTGCACTTGCGATATTAATTCCATATACATTCGCAGCGGTTGCGCTACCGGTTACCGTAATGGAGCCTGCACCGGTTGCAGCCCCAATGGCATTACCGGTGACCGTGCCAACGTTTACATTACCTGCCGCAATATTAATCCCTGTCCATGTTGCGTTCCCGGAATTGCTCCATGCCATGTTTTGGATGGTATTATTTTGAACATTGCTCGCCGTGCCGGTTCCAACATTCAAATTAATAGCAGTGAAAACATTACTGAAAGCGTTCGTCTTCGTCCAGGCGGTACCGCCAGCCGAAGGAGCATTTCCACCTATAAAGTTTCCGCTTACGGTAAGGTCGGTTGAAGTAATAGCTGAAGCATTTATGGCCGTGTATGCAACAGAAGCAGTTGGTACGAAAGATGCTGTTTCATACAGACTATTTCCCGTAATAGTCCATGTGATATTATAGCCGGCAAGATTTATACCATTTGAAGCCGTTCCATTCTTTAGAAAATCATAAATATTATTGTTGCTGATGGTGTTTCCGCTGTTTTCAAAGCCTGCCGACCCCGCTGAATATATGGCATTTATAGGTCTGCCGGCCGCATCGCTTGTAATATTGTTATTGTCAATTGTGTTTCCATCATTTCCATTGCCGGCTGTGGCTGTTGAGAAAAAGATGACCCCCATTGTGGCACTTGTTTCTGAACCTTTAATAGTGCAATATTTCACGTTATTGTTTTCGGCAGAGTTGATAAACCGTATCGTTGAAGTTCCTGCTGTGGCTGATGTGTTGGTATTGGTGATTATCATGTCCTTTACTGAACCTGTTGCATTTACCCTTCCATCGATGGTTACATTACCGGCTCCATTGATATCAATCAGGGGTGCAGCCAGATTTCCCGTTTCGGTAATTCCGGTAACAGTGGGATAGATGTTTACTGAGGTATAATTTGATGTGCCCCCGGCACCGGTATATCCGCTCTGATAAAGCACAGCCGAAGTAGTTTCGGTGATGTTTGCATTTATTCTAAGTTCAAGTGCATCTATATGCGTTCCATCGTTGATCCTATCAAAAGCATCTTTCAACCGGGGGTAGGCAGATTGAAAAACTCCTGATTTGTAAACATCTACATATAAAACTAATGTTCCTTCAAAAGCACCCATCGTGGGTGTATTTGCTCTGTTATTTAATAAATAATCTGTTGGTATAGTGCTAATTTTAGTTCCAGCTAAATTACCGGAAGAAGGTATATAATCCGTTGCGGTTGTACCTCCCGCATTTGCAAAAACGGGGTCGATGGCTAAACTATTAGCATCAAACCCTGTTATAAGTGGGAGTGTGGTTACATTCGCAGCGTTGTAATATCCTAATACGCCGCCGGTACCCGGAGCATAATAATCGTTATAATCAAATGTTAATCTAGTGATAACCGCATAGTTAAAATAAGCGGCATAATGCAAACTTGCACCATCTGTGGTTGAACGGGCATTTTCAAAAATGTTATTTCTGAAATTGCGAGTATTTGCAGAAGAGTTACTATATAAAGCATAGGACTTATTCGTAGCCCCCGAACTCAAACTTCCCCCAATATACACCGTGTTAAAATAGAGGTTGTTATTGTTGTTTGCTACCCCTGTTTCGTAAATACCATAAATGTTAGTGGCCGTATTTCCGCCTAAATTGATGATATTGTTGTAGTAGGTAGTAACACCTGCGGCTATCTTGATACCATACACTTTAGCAGCAACAGAAGAAGCGCCGGTTACCGACAAGCTATGGATAAAATTACCCGAAACAACATTGGCACCTGTGCTGCCGGTAAAATACAAACCAACAACGTTCCCTGCGAAAGCATCGTAGGTATTGGATAAATTGTAAATTGTATTTCCGGATACGGTTTTTAACGTAGCACCGGTCAGTGCGATACCGCAAGCAGAGGCCGTATTGGTTGCAGAAGTATTCGCATTGGCAATACTTAGATCCCGGATAGTATTATTAGAAATAGTATTCGTACCAGATGTAGATTTAATACCATTAATAATCCCTGCTGTGGCGGCAGTTGGATTGTTAGTGCTATTGGTCAGATTGGATATAGTATTGTTGTTTATGGTGAGCGTCCCGGTTCCGGCAGAACTAATTCCAATAACACTTTGGGCGTTAGCTGTACTGGCTGAGCTTGCATTGATACTGCTGGCTGTTGTAATGCTTCCAACCGTATTATTACTAATAGTTATTATCCCTGCGCCGGTCTTATTTATCCCGTATATGTTACTTGCAAAATTAGCAGTATCATTAGCGGCAGTAATGGAGCCAATGGTGTTGTTTTGGCAATCGACAGTTCCTTCACTTGCGATATTAATTCCATACACATTCGTACCGGTTGCTGAACCGGTTATCAGAACTGATTCTATGCCTGTTGCAGAACCAATGATATTGCCCGTGGCAGTGCCAATATTTACCGAACCTGCAATAATATTAATACCTTGCCATGGATTAGTGCTGGTGCTGGTATAATTAAAGTTTTTAATGGTGTTGTTTTGGACTGATGATGCCGTGGTATCCCCAACATTCAGGTAAATACCCCGAAACAGATGGGCAACACCGGCGCTTACAGTTAATGGAGAGCCTCCGCACTGTGCCGCCTGACCACCAATGTAATTACCCGAGACAATGAAATTATTCCCGGAAGTATTAACTACCCTGATAGCATTATATGTACGGGCTCCGGTGGGTATAAAAGTTGTTGTTTCATAAAAACTATTTCCGGAAATGGTCCAGTCGGTAGTAAATCCGGCGAGTTGAATTCCGTAAGAGTTTGAGGCTGTGCGCCAAACATCGTAAATGTTATTGTTGCTGATGGTGTTCCCGCTGTTTTCAAAGCCTGTCGACCCTGCTGAATATATTGCATTTATAGGCCTTCCGGCCGCATCGCTTATAATATCGTTATTGTCAATTGTGTTTCCGTCGTTTCCATTGCCGGCTGTGGCTGTTGAGAAAAAGATGATCCCCTTTGTTGTACTTGTTTCTGCACCTTTAATGGTGCAATCTTGTACGGTATTGTTTTCGGCAGAGTTGATAAACCGGATTGTTGATGCCGAAGTTCCCGCGTTTGTGTTGGTGATTGTCAGGTCTTTTACTGCACCAGTTGCATTCACCCTTCCATCGATAGTCACATTATCGGCGCCGTTCAGGTTGATGAGAGGTCCGGCAAAAGTTCCGCTAATGGTAATACCTGTTGCAGTGGGATATAGGGTAAGCGTAGTCCAGTCTCCTGCATTTAAACTATTTGCACCTGTTTCAGTATTTGAACTCTTCGCAATAGTGATAATAATTGTATTCCCTGACTGATTTTGCGCGTTTATTGCTGCAAAAGCACCTGACGCCTTGGTTAATGATGCGTAGTATCCATCTGCACCTGTTGAACCGGAAACAGCTATAATATCTCCAGTGAGAACTGTTACGCTGGTTGTAGCCGTTACTTCTCCACAACCACCCAATGCTGCTATCGTGTAAGTTACCGTGTAAATTCCTGCAGTACTTGCACTTGTAATAGTACCTGTCAAAGCATTTATAGATAAACCAGCCGGTGAAGCTGTATAAGTACCACCAGCAGTACCTGTTAGAGTGACGCTCTGTGGCAATTCCGACATATAGAATGGCGACCCTGCATAGTATATAGTAGCTGTTGGTAAAGTTGTTATGGTTATAGTGCTTGATGCAATCACTTCAACACAACCACCTGATGCAGCTATTGTATTTGTTACTGTATAAATACCTGCTGTACTTGCGGATAAGTTTACCTCACCGGTTACATCACTTACAAAGACTAAACCGGCTGTTGATGAAAATGTTCCTGCTACTCCTCCACCACTAAATGTCGGGGATGGATTTGCTGCATTCTGGCAGTATGGAGTGCCTGTATAACTAAATGTTGCTATTGGCAAAGTTGTTATTGTTACAGTGCGTATAACCTGTGCAGATGGACCGTTGCAACCGTTGGCAGTTACCTGTATATCTACACTTCCTGAGAACCCATTTGCCCAGGTCATAACACCGGTTGTGGGGTCAAGGCTTCCTGCTGAGCCATTGCTCAAACTCCAGTTAAATCCTGTATTGTTTGTCGCCGTTGTTGCATAGGTAGTTGTGGTAGTTCCATCGGTCAACTGACATGTAGGTTCTGTTCCCTCGGATATTGTAATGGCGGTTGGCGTGCCTACTGTTGGAGTTACCGTTACTGTTGCCGTTCCTGATATTGTATTTGAGCATGCCGGTGCAGATTGATAAACGACACTTACTAAATTGTAAGCAAATGCTCCCGCAGTAGTTGTTGGAGCGGCCACAGTTGCTGAATCGCTTGCGTCAACGTTTATTGTCGTTTGATTAGCCCCGTTTATATCATATGTAATTGTAACGGGCAAATTTTGAGGATTGGTGAATGTTATGTTCGGAGAAGTTGCGTTTTGACAAACCGTGGTTGTTCCACTGATCGTTGCTGTTGGAGTTGCATAATAATTTACTGTAACATCTGCCGTACTTGGGGTACAGGTTTCGTTACTGATGGTCCAGCGGTATACATAGGTTCCATAGGCAGTGGCGGTGGCTGTCGATGAACCGGAGGTAGAATCACTAAAGGTTGTTGTACCGGGACCGGAAACCTGACTCCATGCTCCTGTGCCAACGACCGGGGTATTTCCGCCCAATGCTCCACTTACCAGCACACCGCAATAGTTTAGTGGTGTTGTGCTGATTGTCGCGGTAGTTGGAACGGAATTCACCGTCATTGTAATACTATTACTGGTAGCAGGAGAACCGGTCGCACATGCCAAACTTGTGGTCATGACACAAGTAATGATATCGCCCTGAACCAACGAAGTTGTGGTGTAAACATTAGAAACTTCGCCGTAAATATTACTACCATTATTTTTCCATTGGTAATTCGGAGTAGCCCCGCCATTAGTGGCTACTGCTGTAAAAGTCACACTCGTCCCCTGACAGATTGTATTTCCCGGATTAGCGGAAATACTGACACTGGCCGGCACGCTTGTTCCAACAACCATCGTAATGGTATTTGATGTGGCAGGCGAACCGGTAATACAACTTGAAATACTCGAAGTCATTACACAGCTTATCGTATTGCCGTTAGCCAGCGTATTATTTGAATAAGTAGGACTATTTGTTCCGACATTTCCTCCGTTTAATTTCCATTGATAAGATGGTGTGGCTCCTCCGTTTGTGGGAGTTGCCGTAAAGGTGACGTTAGTGCCACTACAAATAGAATTTCCGGTACTGGCCGATATACTTACACTGGCGGTAACACTGGTGTTTACTGTTGCAACGACAGAAGTACGCGGGTTGCTTGTACATCCGGCATTGGTTGCTTCAACATAATATGTAGTAGTGGAGGATATTGTTGGAGTTGTATAACTTGTGCCGGTTCCTAATGAAGACCCTCCTGTTAAGTTGGCATACCAGTTTATGGTTGAACCTGAATTAGCAGTAGCTCCCAGGGTAACTGTTCCTGTTCCACAAACCGAACCCGGGGTTGTTCCTGTAATACCCGCAGTGGTGGTAATGCTTACAGGGTTGGAGGCAACGCTGCAATTAGGATTGTCTAAACTCGCTGTAGTCTCAGCTACAAGAAACCGAAACTCATCCCCATAAGCCGGATTAGTACTCGTATAGGTAGAATCATTTGCTCCGGATATATCGTTCCAGGTCACTCCGTTATCTGTACTTTTTTGCCATTGATATTCAGGGGTTAAATAATCACTGGCAATTAAATTCGCGGTCATGGTTACAGGTAAACCAGGACAAACAGGCAATGTGGTATTAATTGTTATATCAATCTCCGGTCCGCACGCCCGCATTAATATGTTATCAAGAGCAATGTCATTACCAATTCCTCCGGTAGAATTATTTCGCATGGTAAGGGTAAGAGAAGTCTGGCCTGTGTCCGTTCTGAAAGTAAAACCATACGTTTTCCATGAGCCATCATTCATAATATTCCCGGTATTTAAAGCAACTCTTCCATCCAGCATGAAGTCAACATTTGGTAAAATGGAATAGTAGTTTCCTTGTCCGTCTTTCGGGAAGTAGTTTAAATAATCCGAACCATTAGGCACCCAATTGGCTGCATATAAGTTAATCATTTCCGAACGGAACTCATACCTGGTATTTTCACAAAGATTAGTAAGTACTTCAGTATAAAATACACCCGGGGTGTAGCTGGCATTCACAATATACATATCGCCGATGCCAGGGGTTGAGCTGCGGTCTTCGGTATATAGCCAAACGTCAGTGCCCATTACTTGCTGAGGGGTACGATACATCCCTGCAGTTGAGTTTGCTATTATATAATTACTATCAGGAATTGCATTACCAATCAAACCATAGATATAATTTGTATATGCGCCAAGAGGGTATCCTAATACTACTCCGGGAAATAACGCCTGATCGGGTGTCTGATAATTATTAGTAGAAGTTGTTCCGAAGTCGCTGTTGGTGAAAAAATTCAAACCCGGCTGCCCGTTACAGGTCGCTAAATCAATGATAATCCCCGTTTCATTAACAATCACGGTCCGGGTATCGGTAATCTGAGCGCTACATCCACCGGAAGTAGTAGTTGCCAAAACATTGTATTGCGTTGATGTAGTAGGATTAACTGCGGCAAAACTGATAGAGCTGCCCGTTCCTGCAACCGGTGAACCGATTGGTGTCGTTCCGGTTCTAAGCTGGTAATTAACATTCGTCTGACTGCCGGAAAGAGTAAGTGTACTGCTTCCGCTAACACTAACAAGTCCCGGGCTGGCGCTTAAAGTGTAGGATATATTGATAATTTGCAGGGTCAAAGTAGCTGCATTGGAGGTTTGGCCACATCCTCCACTTAAAACACATCGGTATTGATAGGCATTATTTGAAGGAATAGTACCTGTTAAAGTTAGCGTTGAAGTTGTCCAACCTGCATAACCAGGCTCTGCTCCTGCTGCGGTAATGTTGGCCCATGATCCTCCATTGTTAGTGCTCACTTGCCATTGGTACGAAGGGCTGCCGGAAGCCACAACAGAGAACGATGTACCTGCCCCCGAGCAGATGGTGACATTCGATGGATGGGTCGTAATACAAGTTGAAAGGACGGTTACAGTGGCTGTACTTGTTTGTTGTACGCTACAGCCGGTTGTTGCATTGGTTGCAAGCACATTGTATGTTGTGGTTGAACCAGGGCTTACGGGTGCAAAACTGATAGCCGATCCGGTCCCTGCTACTGCGGAACCCACTGGCGTGGTAACGATCCGTAACTGATAATTAACGCCGGTTTGGCTCCCCGAGAGTGATAGCGTTGAACTCGATCCGTTATAGATAGTCGAAGGGGTGGCGGTTAGAGTATAGGTAACGGTTGGAAGAGGATTTACTGTTAAATTACTTCCGTTGTCTGTTCCCGTTATAACAGGATTACTACTCACAACACGTATTCTGTAAGCTGTTCCTGTTAGTGTACCTGATGGAATGGTACCGGAAATAGTTCCTGCAGTGGTTTGTGTTAGCGAACCTATAGCCACTGGCGAAGTAAAGCCTCCACTCGCATCAGATAACTGAGCGGTGAAAATGTTTCCCGAGGTAAAGGTCCCGGTGATGGTAAAAGGAACGGAAACCGCAGCCCCGGCACAAAATGGCGAGCCGGATATTGTTCCTGTTGTAATAGTTTGCTTCGGTTTTAGTGCGATTAATATCCCTCCATTTCTTTCTGCTGATGAAAGGGTTGCTGCTCCTGCGCCAGTGGCTCCAGAAGCTGCTTTAATTGCCCAAGCTGCTCCGACTGATGCAGTTGTACCAACATTATTATCGTATAGTTCAGTCAACGCACCAGGGGATGTAGTAGTCCATCCGGACCAGGTGGGTGCTGTAGAAGCTGCCATACCAAACATAATCACTGCGGCATAGGTAGTGGCAGTTGTTATAGTAGTAGCTCCTACTGCGGTACTACTAGCAGAAGAAACTAAAATAGTCCCGGGAGTAACGTCAAAAGGAGTTGCCCCCGAAACATCAACACCATAGAATGCAACAATAGAACCGACAGCGGAAGTTGTACCTGTACCCAATGCAAATGTATAACTAGTTGGTTCTGATGCACCTGCCACTTTATATAAAACGGCACCATAGCGTGCTGTCCCCCCACCAAGACTTACACCATTAATAAGCGTCCAGCCGCTTAAGGAGGGAGCCGTTGTGTTATTGCCAACCTTGGCAATATTCACAATCATAACGTCTCCTGTAACAACGCCAGTTGGCTTACTGATCGTAACATTTGTATTGGTGGTAGTTCCAGTCGTCGATGTTCCACGCTGTGTTATTGCAGCAAATGCATTATTCGTTAGAAATAAATTTACAATCACAAATACAATTGCAAAAAAGCTTCGCAAGAGTATTTTTTTCATGAGGTTTTGTTTTTGAGTGAGCAGAAGTGAAGCACACACGGCCGGGGAAGGGTAACTTAAAGTTCTCCCCGTTTTTAAACCCCGGATTAAAAAATATAAATCATTATGCTGCCTGATAATATCGGTGTGCCGGGATCTGATGATCAATCCCCTGATGACAAAGCCGATTGTTATAATAATCAAAGAACTCCCGTAAAACGGAGCCAGTAATTTGGCACCCAATAGTACTACAGCCATCAAAGATGAGCCTTCAATAAGCAGAACTAAAAAAAGGTACCAGAATTTCTTTAACATATCACAGCGTCAGTAATATATCGGCAACGACAGAATTTGTTTTTTCAAAATCATCAGATTTACTCAGAAAATAATCAGCGCCAAGCGCAAGGCACTTGGTCTTGTAATGCGGATAGGAATAATTGGTCAGGATGCAGACTTTCGTCTTCATCTTATCGTCTTTTATTTTCTTCAGTACCTCCATACCTCCTATTTCGGGCATGTGCAGGTCAAGGATGACCAGGTCGGGCTCAAACTTCCTGATCATTTCCATGGCCGTTCTTCCATTGTCGGCTTCTCCCACGATGGTCACCTGATCAAAATCCTTGACCTGGTTTTTAATTCTTTCTCTCATCAGGGATGAGTCATCCGCAATTAGTAGCTTCATATTTGGTAGTATTTTGTGTGGATGCAAATTTAGATGAGTCTGAGTCCCCCGGGTATAGGGGACTCAGAAGTTCTTTGTAGGAGAAATACTGATTTTATTGTAGGGGGTTGTCCTACAACCTGCGGTGGCATGTGGATTCGAACTGACCGGAAAGCGCCGGATTGTTATTCGATCAGGTTGTTCCTGCTTGCGTATAATGTAAGGTCGGTATTCTTTTTCATGCCCATTTTTTCCATGATTCTTGACCGGTAGGTGCTGACAGTTTTGTCAGAGATGAAAATTTCCTTTGCAATCTCAACGACTGTTTTGCCTTTTGCAAGCATGATCATCACCTGGAATTCCCTTTCGGAAAGTGAATCATGAAGATCTTGGGGCCCTTGTTCAGGATCGGCAAAAATCAGTTTTTCTGCAAAGGCCGGTGAGACATATTTTCCTCCGGCTGCAATTTTATGGATGGCCGTGGTCAGTTCCTCAAAGGCGCTGTCTTTTGAAAGGTATCCTGATGCTCCCAGCTTAAATGCCCTTATCGCGTATTGTTCCTGTGGATGAAGACTCAACATCAATACCCGTGTATTGATTTTTCTGCAAGTGATCCTTTGAAGAATATCAAGCCCACTCATGCCGGGCATTGAAATATCAAGGATTACTAGGTCGTAGCCCACCTCTTTGATCTTCAACAGGGCCTCATTGCCTTCAGATGCTTCATCGATCAGGGTTACCTCCGGCAACGTCTTCACGATCTGTTTCACTCCTTCACGAACAATGGCATGGTCATCGGCAATCAGAATTTTCATACTCTAGCAGGTTCATGGGTTGGCACGGAGACCAAGGTAACTATTTTTGTACCGGCAACAGTATTTTTTGAAAATTCAACCGACCCGTTTATCTGCCGGGCCCGTTCGCGCATGCCAATCAGACCCTGGGATTTCCCGCACGTAATTTTCTCCTGTGAAATTCCCACTCCGTCATCCTCAATGATCATGGTAATTCCCGGCGGCGTATAGCTGAGCGTGATGCGCACGGTTTTGGCATTCGCATGCCTGATCACGTTGGTTAAAGCTTCCTGGCAGATCCGATACAGTGCAAGGTTGATCCGTTTGTCTTCATCAGGCATATCCTCTAACATCAACTCGCATTTTATCCCGGTACGTTGTTCAAATTCACCACAATACCATTCTATGGCCGCGACAAGCCCGAGATCATCAAGCAATCCCGGGCGTAACTCTGCCGATATTCTTTGTATTATTTTAATCGTATCATTGGTCAACTCAATAATCCCGGAGATTTTCTGAAATGATTCAGTGCTGTCTGCGATGTGCTCCAGAACCCAGTTCAGGTCAATCTTAATAGCCGTTAATGCCTGACCCAGTTCATCATGGATCTCCATCGCAATTGTCGCCCGTTCATTTTCCCTGGCATCCGTCAGGTATTGATTCAGCTGCTGCATCTCCTCTCTGGCTTTCATCACCTCGAGGATGGCATTTTTCATGTCCGTAATGTCTTTTGAGAAACCAAGAAACAGGGTTTCTGAAATTCGATTTGCATTAACCGCAATCCACCGTTTTGAACCATTCTTTTGCCGCACTTCAAAATCTGCCTTTAATGAGCCGGTTTTCAACATTTTGTAGAACCGTTCCTTTCCTTGCTCAATTGATTCTTCAGTAATCAGATCCAGGACTGGCATTTTCAAAAGCTCATCCCTGGTGTATCCTGTAATCCGGGAGGCTGCGTCATTCACATGGGTATATCTGCCAGTCCTGTCAGCAACAAAAACGGCATCAGGTGCGTTTTCCATATAGATCTTGTACTTCTCCTCACTAAGCGTAAGTGCAGTATTTACTTTAACCAGTTCCCGCCGGTTAAATGCCGCCTGAAGTTCCCGCTCAACAATCGGAATGAACCGGGCCATGTTGCCTTTCAGCAAATAATCATGCACTCCGGCCTTCATGAGTTGCACCGCTTTTTTCTCGCCGATCGCCCCGGAAATTACAATAAACGGAATGTCAGCGGCATGAGCACGATAGATTTCGAGCGCCGCCTGAACGCTGAAACGGGGCATGGAATAATCGGAAAGAATCAGATCCCATGTTTCCAGTTCAAGCGCCTCAGTCATCTCCTGCGCAGTTTCGACCCGCTGATAGGAGATGTCGTAGCCCGCTGTCCGAAGCAACATTACATTGAGTTCAGCATCAGCCTGGCTATCTTCGATGATAAGTACAAAGAGCTTTTTGTTCAGTTGGGGGGAAGTACTGATATTCATGGTTTTGGGCGTAAAAAGATTGACTTAAGTCATATATATATTTTTACGGTGCAAATATAATAAGAATTATAACTAATCAGTATATTATGAAGGTATAAAATAATCTGATAGAAAGTATTAAGGATATTCTGCCTGTTTTTTAAATGAACATGCGAAGTAACGATGTAGCGATATTCGATATTAACATCGTCACATCGCTATATCACTATATCGCTACATCGCTACATCGTTACATCGCTACATCGCTACTTCGCTACATCCTGACAATCGTCCCCGTAGAATGCGCCTCTCCTGCCGTTATCCGGTAAATGTAAATGCCTTCTGAACACTTGTCCCCGGTTGAATTACAGCCATCCCAGGTGACCTGGTGTTCTCCTGCCGGCAGGTTAGATTCAAGCACTTTTCCGATCATCTTTCCTCCGGCAGTGTAAATTTCAATGGTTACATGATTTTCCCGCGGCAGGTAAAAGCTGATATTTACCTGTTCCCTGAATGGGTTTGGCCAGGCAGACGAGTGGAAGGAGGTATTTAAACCGGACGGTTGATCCGGAACAAGAGCGAGACTATTGGTCCCGCCGGAATAGCAATGAACGGTTCCATCGCGTCCCCCGGCAACCATTTCATACGAACCATCACCTATGAAGTCAGGAATGGAATTGATCGCATCGACAGGGGTTCCGAAAGAGATGGACTTCAGTTCATCTCCGTTGACACCATCCAGGAAAAAACAATAGTTATTGCTATAAAGAGTTCCTATCAGGACATCCCCGATACCGTCGCCGCTGAGATCATTGGAGCCGGCCAGGTTCCAGGGCTTGTCGGGCAAGGGATGTGACCAGATTGTCGATGCATCGAGGCCGCTCAGCAATACGCCATTGCTCCCGCTGTTTGCCACGAGGAGATCAGGGTGTGAATCGGCATTCACATCATCGGCCAATTCGAAGCGAAGGATCAGTGAAGTCCCGATACTGACGTTCTTGAGCATATTTCCGTTGGTGGCATCGAGATAATAGATATGTCCGCTGAAATCCCCGGCGGCAATATCGGGAATGTCGTCATCGTTAAGATCTTTAAGCTGCTCCAGCGCCCATACCGATGAACCCGCAGCATTGTAGGTCCATTCAATGGCCCCATTACTGCCGTCAATCCCGTAAACCCTTCCTTCTGTTTCCGCATCGTTGGAGGATCCGGCCAATGCATCGGGAATGTCGTCTCCGTTCATATCCTCAATGCTGATCACCGCAAAATTCGGCCCCCCGGTAAAACATTCCCAGATCGATTCCCCGTTCAGCGCGTCCAGGCAGTAAATCCTTTTCGGGCCGGTACCATTAGCATCGTCTCCGGTTGAGGCAAGGATATCTTTCACCCCGTCAGCGTTATAATCAAATCGTGCATCCACCTGGTAAACCCAGCCCCCGTCGCCGTATTCGTGGGTATCATGTTTCCAGATCTGATCACCGTTTTTCCCCGAAAATGCCGTGATAGAACGATCGCCCCAGGCGGTCCCGACAATCACATCCTGAAATTCATCTAAGTCAATATCATCAATAATGATAAGGGCATTCTGCCCGTATGTTGTCCCGGCATAAATCGCCTTCTCCCACATGACATCGGCAAGATTATGTGAATTCCCGTTGAAACACCGGATATTGTCATCTTCGGAACAAACGATCACATCACTTACCTTGTCCCCCGTTATATCATCAATAGCTGCGACAGCTTTCGGGCTGTTGTCATAGCTTACATCGATGTAATAATACCATAGCAGGCTGCCGATCGGATAAGCGATATCAAGACCCGTGCCACTGAGGTATACAGGGTAAGGATCCTGGTTGATCCCGTTATGATCAATCTCCATCATCACTCCATACGGGAAATCATCATTGGGACTAAACCATACACCGATTTTTTCTGTTTGAAGAACCCCGACATCAAGGGGCAGCAAAGTCCCTTCGTCAAGAATAAAATTATCACTGTTGAGATTGATCGCGCTGATGGTCAGGGTTTCGCTTCCGTTATTGGTTACCTCGAGGAACCACCGGGTGAAAGCATGGATCCTGACCTCGCCGTAGTCATGGCTTTCTTCGGAAACAAGGAGGTTAGGCCCGTTCAGAACGGCATTTCCGGTAAGTGTTACCGGCGTTTCGGGTGTCACGGGATCTGAAGAAACGATGGTGATTTCAGTGTTCAGTGGAATGGGTTCAGTGGGTTGATAAGTAAGAGGGATTTCGATTGAATTTCCCGGTGATATGGTCTGTGGCGGAGCAAAATTGGTGAAAACAGGTACTGCATCAGGGATCAGGAGGCCGGTGATCTCCAGGTCACCGGTTCCGGTGTTTTCAACTACCATATTCCAGACTGACCAATCGCCGATGGTAACAATGCCGTAGTCGTGCGAATCTTCCGGCACACTGATTACCGGTGTTCCCGAACCGCCGAGATCAATCTTGTAAAGAGTGCTTTGAGCCTGTAGCTCTCCGTCGCAATACCAGAGGTACTGGCCGTCGAATGTGATGCCCGCAGGTTTGATCCCCACGGAAGGATGGCTTTCCACCACATTGCCGAGGGTATCTGTTTTATATATCATATTGGCATTATAATCCACGATCCAGAGGTTATCATTTTCCCTGCAGATATCCCATGGCTGGTTATTCGGGGAAGCGAACTGGGTGATAATACCGCCCGTTGAGGTCAGTTTGTAGACCATTCCATCCGGATCATAGTAGCAGCAGGTCCAGAACCTGTTATTATCCCATTCAATCCCGGAGAAATAGGTTTCCGGCAGGTTGAAAGAGGAAACCTGGCCTCCTGACATGTCGAATTGTATTGCTATAGCCGGGTCATAGGCATACGGGTGGTCGGTTGTCCACAGGTAGGTACCGTCGAAAGTCAGACCGTATGCCGAGGCGAAAGGTCCTGCACATTGCAGGGTATAGCTGCCGTCAGCCGGGTCGATTTTATAGATCAGGTTGTCGTCGCCGGGGGCAGAATAGAGACCGCTGTAGAGATAGGTGCCGTCCCATGCCAGGCCGGAAGCTTTGCCCGGGATCTGGTAACTGGCCACAACGGTCCATTCACGGCTGTTTTGAGCCTTAACTGGATGATCCAAAAAGAGAAAACCAAGGATCATCAGGCTGAAAAGAAGTAATGTTTTTTTCATGATCATGAGGATGTTTTAAATGGATTTGGCTAATGAATGATAAAGATAATTCATTTTTTTGCAATTGACCATCCAAGGCGATTACCAGTTTTCCGAATAGTCCGGGAAGCCATATCTTTGTGTGTAATAAATTGAAAATCAATAAAAAATAACGATTTTATACATATATTTGTAAATATCTGTATAAATCTGATTGTGAACTAAGAAAGGGAACTTACAGGTAAAGGAAGAAAAGATATGGCAAAAACGAAAAGAAGAACACCCTGATAAAGGAACAGGACTTGGTTTAAGTATATGTTATGAAATAATTCAAAAACAAAATGGAACAATTGAAGTGGAAAGTGAGGAAGATAAAGGAACGACTTTTACGATAAAACTAAAGGAGCTAAACCAATGATTTTAATACAATATTTACATTTTTTCTGTCTTATGTTGTACGCATATATGGCAGGTTATATTTTATATAAAGACCCGAAATCCTTGCTAAATAAGACCTGTGCTATTTTGATAGCTTCTTTTTCGATATGGAATTTTGTGGAAGTATTTTACAATATTAAGGATATCACAAAGGATACTGCGATGCTATTTCAGAATATTTCTTCCATAGGATGGATTGGTTTTTCCAGTGCGGTTCTTTGTTTTTCCCTTGTTTTTTCTAAAAAAGAGAAGCTGTTAAAGAATAAATGGTTCATGGTTTTAATTTTTATTTTGCCCATGTTTTTTATTTACAAACAGTGGACAAATTGTATGATAATAGATCCTGTGCGGCAGGCTTATGGCTGGTCATATACTTGGACAGATACCATCTGGACATATCTTTTTTATGCTTATTATATTTCATTTACCCTTCTGGCAATCTATTTTATTTACCGATACGGGAGAAAAACAGAGAAATTACGTGAGAAAAGCCAGACAAGAATAATTGTAGCTTCTATCAGTATTTCCTTAATAGGGGGAACAATTTTTGATGTGGTAATTCCGGAACTGAATATTTACAGTATTCCGCCATTAGCAAATATTTTCATACTAATCTTTGCAACGGGTTTGGTTTATACCATAGTTAAGTACAAGTTTTTGACTATCACCCCTGCTGTTGCTGCTGAAAATATTATCTCTGCTATGGATGAGTTTTTAATTCTTTTAAATCAGGAAGGAAATATCCTTACTGTAAATAAAGCGACAATAGACTCATTGCAATATGAACAAAAGGAATTAGAAGGGAAATCTATTACAATGCTTTTTCAAGAAGACAGTGTAAAAAAAAATCTATTAGAAAAAATTACGAAAGAAGAAGTTATAAAAAATAATGATAGTAGTTTTCTAACGAAAAATGGAAAAGAAGTTCATATAATCTATTCAAGTTCTCCGCTGAAGGATGAAGAAGGAATTGTAATAGGGACTGTTTTTATAGCCAGAGATGTCACTGAACACAAGCAGGCGGAGGAGGCGTTGCGGGAGAGCCAGAAGATGCTTCATGAGGCATACGAACTAGCGCATATAGGGGCCTGGGACTGGAAAGCAGACATTGACAGAGTTACCTGGACGGAGGAACTTTATAATATCGCAGGTCTCGACCCTAAGCTCACAGCACCCACCTTTGCAGAACACCCCACCATTTATGCTCCCCAAAGCTGGCATATCCTGAAAACCGCTGTTGAAAGAGCAATGAAAACCGGTGAACCTTACGAGCTTGAATTGGAACTCATCCGCCCTGACGGTACCATCAGAAATGTGAACGCGTTTGGCGGCGCTAAGCTTGATATCAAAGGGCAGATTATTGGGCTTTACGGTACGCTGCAGGATATCACTGAGCGCAAACAGGCAGAAGAGAAGTTTTTCAAACTATCTGCACGCCACGAAGCCCTTCTCGATGCTGTTCCGGATATTATTATGGAAGTGAACAGCAACAAGGTATATACCTGGGCAAATCTGTCGGGAATTGAGTTCTTCGGCGATGATGTGATCGGCAAGGAAGCCGCCTTCTACTTTGAAGGTGAGCAGGAAACATACAATATTGTCCAACCACTCTTCAATGGAAGTGATAATGTTTTCTATGTCGAGAGCTGGCAGCGGCGCAAAGATGGCGAAAAACGGCTTCTCGCATGGCGGTGTCGTGTTCTGAAGGATGAGAGTGGGAACGTTATAGGTGTACTCTCTTCAGCACATGATATCACCGAGCGCAACGGGGCGGAGGAGGCGTTGCGGGAGAGCGAATCCAAATTCCGGACCCTTTTCGAGTCTGCCAACGATTCTCTTTTCTTGATGGATCAGGATATCTTTATTGACTGCAACCCAAAGACCTTGGAGATGTTTGGTTGTACTAGGGAACAGATCATCGGACAGCCTCCTTACCTGTTCTCCCCGGAAGTTCAGCCTGATGGAAGGAAATCCATGGAGAAAGCACAGGAGAAGATCGAGGCGGCGCTCAGAGGTCAGCCTCAGTTCTTTGAATGGAAGCACAGTCGTTACGATGGGACTCTATTTGATGCAGAGGTCAGCCTGAACGTTTTCAGCAATATGGGTAAATACTGCCTTCAGGCTATTGTTCGCGACATCACCGGGCGCAGGCGGACTGAAGAGGCGCTGGTGTTGAGCGAGGAAAAGTTCCGCTCCATAGCGGAGCAAACCACCGATCTAATTGCTCTTACAGATACCAATGGCTTAATTACTTATATTTCACCCGCTTCCAGAGCTATTTTCCATTTTGAACCTGAAGAGATGTGCGGCCGCTTTTTCATGGAATTCCTCCACGAGCCTGATGTTCCCAAAGCGATTACGGCGTTTCGAAATGCGCTTGAACTTGGCGAAACTACGAAAGAACTCGAATTGACGATGAAGCGAAAAGACGGTTCTTTATTTATCGGAGAGTTGAACGGGTCGTTTTTCCAATCTAGCAAGCAAAATGGGACCCTGGTGATCATCCATGACATCACCAACCGCAAACGGGTGGAAGAAGCATTAAAAGAGAGCGAAGAAAAATTTCGCAGCTTAATTGAAAATGCTTTTGATGGAATTTATCTGACCAATGGGAAATATTTTTACTATGTAAACAGTAAATTTTGTGAAATAGTCGGCTATAATGAACAGGAACTTAGTTCACCTGATTTTAATTTTGATGTTACGCTTACAGAAGAAAGCCGTAAAATAGTCAATGAGAGAATTAGTTTGCGAAAGCTGGGTAAGGAAATCCCGGGCACATATGAATTTCAAATAAAAACAAGCGATGGAACTTTCAAATATATTGAAGTCAGCACAGTAAATATAGGTTTTGGAGATGAACTCAATGTGATGGGAATTGTACGCGACATCACCGATCGAAAGAAGATGGAATCTCAGTTGATCCAATCAGAACGTCTGTCAGCCTTAGGAGAAATGTCAGCCGGTATGGCACATGAAATCAATCAGCCGTTGAATACCTTGTCTATATCTTTTGATAATATTCTTTTAGAAGCAAAGGAAAACCATTCGGTCAGTGAAGAATACCTGGTTTCAAAATCTAGTAAAATATTTAATAATATACTGAGGATCAAGAACATAATCGAACATGTCAGGGATTTCTCAAGAAGCCGGGAAGATTATATTCTTACTTCATTTAATATTAATGAAAGCATTTTGAATGCATTGCCCATGGTTTCTGAGCAATGTAAAATCGCCAGAATCGATTTGATTACCAGTTTTGAAGAGAATTTACCCCTGATTAGGGGGAACACTTATAAATTTGAACAGGTAATCCTGAACTTGGTCATTAATTCAAAAGATGCTCTCCTTGAGAAAAAGAGCCGGCTTAATAAAGCTTACCTAATGTTTATAAAGATCAGGACTCAATTTAATAATCAGCATATCTGCATTGAAGTGGAGGATAATGGGATCGGCATAAAAGCCGAACACATTGATAAAATTCTCCAACCTTTTTATACTACTAAAGAAACTGGAAAAGGTACCGGTCTGGGCCTTTCGATTTCTTATGGGTTGATTAAGGAAATGAATGGAAAGATAGATATACGAAGCAAAGTTTTAAAAGGAACCACCATATCAATCACATTACCCCTAAAAGCTGAAAAGATTTGATATACATTGACTTTGTGCATACCAATTACAAAAATATAAAGATGAGTACTTATTCCGGAAAACAAGATAAACAAAGCACCGCCCCAAGACAAGGAAGTTCCAAAATCCGGGTCCTGATTCTCGATGATGAAAAAAGTTTTACCGAAGAATTACACGAGTTCCTTGAAAAATCAGGATATTATTGTCTTGAGGCTAATACTGGCCAGGAAGGTTTAGATGTCTTAAGGAATCAGGAATTTGATTTGTTGGTACTTGATGTCCTTTTGCCAGGAATGAACGGGTTGGATATTTTAAAAGAAGTGAAAGTAAAGTATCCAAACCTGGAAGTAATCATCGTTTCCGGGCATGGAGATATGGATACTGTATTGCAGGCGATGAGGCTGGGAGCACTTGACTACCTCAGGAAACCCTTCAGGCATATCGATATTCAGATTGCTATCGAGCGGACTCAAAAATTTATACATCTCCATCATAAGCTCAGGCAAATGGTGGAAAAGAATTCATTGATCTCAAAAGCCCTTGAAGAAAAAATCGAGAGGCATTTTATCGGTATCAGCCTGCAGATTCAGGACGTATTCGAAAAAGCAATCTCCGCTGCAAATTATCCCGATGCCAATGTGCTGATCACAGGTGAAAGTGGAACCGGGAAAGAAAATATTGCCAGGATTATACACTATTCGAGCGCGAGGAAAGATCATGTTTTTTATGCCATAAACAGCAGCGCTATTACAGATACGCTGTTGGAAAGCGAGTTTTTCGGCCATAAAAAAGGATCATTTACCGGTGCAATCAGCGATAAAATGGGTTTCTTTGAGGTTTGCCACGAAGGCACCTTATTTCTTGACGAAATTTCCGATATGCCTTTGAATCTGCAGGCGAAAATACTGCGCGCCACGGAAGAAAAAGTGATTACCAGGATCGGTGATACAAACCAGATTCACACCGACTTCAGGATCATATCAGCAACAAATCATGATATCGAAAAACTGGTACAGGAAAAAAAATTCAGACTCGACCTGCTTCACCGGCTTAACACCTTGCACATACATATTTCCCCGCTCAGGGAAAGGCCTGAAGACATTAAACCCTTGCTGTTCCATTTTGCCAAATACTATGCACAGAAATTCAATAAAACTAACCTCCGGATTGATAAGAAAGTTGTCGACGCACTGATAAAATATGATTTCCCTGGAAACGTCAGGGAGCTTAAAAACATGACCGAAAGAGCCTTTATCCTTAGCAAAGGTAATACAATTGGGATAAATGACTTCCCGGTCAAATCCCCAAAAACCCTGACAACCGGGCACAAAGCCGGTTCGCTCAATCTGAAAACAAATGAAATCGAATTATTACAAAGTGCGCTCAGAAACTGCAAATACAATCAAAAAGCTGCGGCAGATGCCCTTGGGATAACCCGTGATGCCCTCATCAGGAAAATGAAAAAGTACAATATCAATATCAACAAAATCCAAGACTAAATACTTTATGAGTCAGACTCAAATTTTTCAAATGGAAATTGAAAGCAAAACCGCACACCTGTGCGGTTTTTTTCATAATGATAAAGTTTATCAGGAATATCAACTTAGGAATTCTGCCTCTCTTAAAATATTCTGATTTTTATAATTCTCTATTTCAATCATATAGCTTATAATCATCAGGCGATATTGCAAATTAGTTTTTTCGGGAACGGCGTTTGCATAGTACGTCTCCCACTATTGGAGGCTATCTGTTCTCCGAAAGTATGTTTAAACTAAAATCCAAAATCTGATGAATGCACCCCCCATCTCGGTCATTCCTTTCGCAAAACCACCTTGTTATTCTTCGGTACTGCATCGGTATCGCGCAAAAGTTATAGACAACCGGTCAAGGACTCTTTATACGGATGAAGCTATCATTGCTGGTCTGAAAGCTCGGGACATAGTGATTACCAACTACGTATATAAACAGTTCTACCGCCAGATCAAAATTATGATCACATCAAACTCCGGAACTAAAATGGATGCTGAAGATTTGTTCCAGGATGCACTGATGGTGCTATATAAAAAAATTTCCACAGAAAACCTGAAATTGACGAGCTCTTTTAATACATATTTGTATGCGATCTGCAGGCATTTGTGGCTTCAAAAGCTCAATAAACACAAATTCAATTATAAATATATGGAAATAGCCGACCTGGATGAATTTCAGGATGACCATGACATGGAGGCACTAATAGAGGAATCTGAGAAATACAAGCTATTCCGGCAACACCTTCTCAGACTAAGTATAGACGATCAAAAAGTCCTGAAGTTATATATGAGCAAGACTTCTTTAAAAGAAATGGCTAGTATAATGGGTTATAAATCAGATAAATATGCTAAGTTCCGCAAATACATCTGCAAAGAAAAATTGAAAAATTCGATTTTAAATGATCCGCAGTTTCAGAAAATTTCTCAATATGACTGCTTAGCCCCGGTATTTATTAATAACTAAATTTAGAATCTTAAGAAGGGTATCACGCATGCGGGCTTCATCGTCGATGATGAGTGTGCGAAGCATTTTTTTGTCATTTTCAGGTTCCCAGTCAGCGGTCAGCAGCCATTAATGATTAGTTAACTTAAAAATCTTACCATCCTATCGTCTTACCGTCTTACAGTCCTAAAGTCCGACTGTCAATTGCCCAACTTCAACTTCGCCCTTTGAACTTTGAACTTTGAACTTATTCTTTTGTACCTTTATTCCTTAAGCCGAGATACAAATGCCACTCAAAAAACTCAGACTCATCGAGCAGGACCCCTGGCTGGAACCCAGCGCACAGGATATCGAAGACCGTTATAAGCGTTTCCAGGATAGATTAAAGGTCATCGTGAATGATTTCGGGAGCCTTGAAAAATTTGCCAATGGATATTTGTATTTCGGGATAAATTATGATCCGAAACGGAAGGGATGGATTTACCGCGAATGGGCCCCGCAGGCCAATGCCCTGTATCTGACGGGTGACTTTAATAACTGGGACAGGTTCTCCCATCCCATGCAGAAGAATGAATTCGGCGTCTGGGAAATATTCCTGGAAAAAAAGCAATACAAGGATTCTTTTAAACATAACAGCAAGATCAAGGTGCTGGTGGATTCCAGCAAAGGCCTCAGGTACCACATCCCGGCTTATATCACCAGAGCGGTTCAGGATGAGGATACTAAAAATTTCACCGGGCAGGTTTGGCTTCCTGAAAAATTCGACTGGTCGGATGATAATTTTAACGCCGGAAACCTTGGGGAATTGTTCATTTATGAAGGTCATGTGGGCATGGCGCAGGAAAAGGAAGGCATCGGTACTTACCTGGAATTCACCGAAAATATCCTGCCCCGGATTAAAAATATGGGTTACAATGCCATCCAGCTTATGGCCATCCAGGAGCATCCCTATTATGGTTCGTTTGGATACCATGTTTCCAACTTTTTCGCCCCTTCTTCACGGTTCGGCACGCCGGAGGAACTGAAAGCGCTGATCAAAAAGGCCCACCAGTTGGGAATCGCGGTAATCCTCGATATAATTCATTCCCACACAGTTAAGAATGTCGTGGAAGGCCTTAACGAGTTCGATGGATCAGATGCACAATATTTCCACCCGGGCGGCAGGGGAGAGCACCCGCAGTGGGATTCCAAGATTTTCGATTACGGAAAGACTGAAGTGTTGCGTTTCCTGCTTTCCAACCTCAAATACTGGATGGACGAATTCCATTTCGATGGGTTCCGTTTCGACGGCGTGGGCTCCATGATGTACTACCACCACGGGCTCGAGACGATCGATTCACGGGAAAAATACTTCCGGCAGGGAGTGGAATGGGATGCGATAACTTATTTGCAATTAGCTAATTCTCTAATCCACGGGATGAATCCCGTGGTAATTTCAATAGCTGAGGATGTCACCGGCATGCCGGGATTGTCATATCCGGTTGAAGAAGGCGGACTGGGCTTCGATTATCGGCTGGGTATGGGCATACCCGACTACTGGATCAAGCTGCTGAAAGAATATCGGGATGAAGACTGGAACATGCACGAGATGTGGCAAGTACTGAACGACCGGCTGCCGCATGTGAAAACGGTGGCTTATGCTGAATCGCATGACCAGGCGCTGGTCGGCGACAAAACTATCGCCTTCCGGCTGATGGATAAGGAAATGTACTGGCATATGCAAAAAGACGACCGGGACCTTATCATCGAACGTGGCATGGCATTGCATAAAATGATCCGCCTCTTTACCATTGCATTGGGAGGACAGGCATACATGAACTTCATGGGTAACGAGTTCGGCCACCCCGAATGGATCGATTTTCCACGGGAAGGAAACGGCTGGAGCTATAAATATGCCCGCCGGCAATGGTCGCTGGTAGATGATCCTGAACTGAAATACAAGTACCTGGCAGCTTTCGATAAGGAAATGATAAGAGTGATGAAGGAAAACCAGGTGATGACCTCCATGTTCGCCCAGCAACTGAACATGGATGAGTCAAATAAAACCATCATATTTGAACGGAACAACCTTATATTCGTTTTCAATTTTCATCCGCATCATTCCATCCCTGAATATTCCTTCAGTGTGCCACGCCACGGCGAGTACCGGGTCATCCTGAACTCCGACAACAAATCCTTCGGAGGCCACGGCCGGATCGATGAATCCATTTCTTATTTCACTTTCTCGGATCATTCAGGCAATAATGCTTTTCTGAAAATCTACAATACAAACAGGACGGCGCTGGTGCTGAAAAGGGAAGAGTGAAAAGTGAATAGTGAAAAATAAAGAAAGCCTGCCCATTATTATCAAGTCCCATTGGGACGGCCGAAATTCATTCCATAATTAATTATTGCCGGTTTATATGTAATTTTACATCGTGATAAAAAAACAAATAATATCCTCGGCCATTTTCCTCGCCATCTCACTGAGCGCAATCAGCCAATTATATTACGGTGGCCTGTCATCTTCTTTTGAAATGCCCCGGACACAATATATCGTCGATTCAACCGGCAATTGACAATCGACAATGAATATTATTCCTTTCTCAGCCCCGTAGGGGTGAACCGTCTGTCGCCCTTAATATATTTATTTGACGATCAATTTCCTGGTATAGGATTTTTCACCCTGAATTAATCTCACAAAATAAACCCCTGGAGAAAGCCCATCGGTATTGAGTTTCATTTTCTGAGAATTAAGGGTTCCCGACTTAACAATTCTCCCCTCAAGATCAATAATAAATAGCTTCCAGGTATTTCCAGGAATATCTTCCTTCAAGGTTATAGAGACCCAGTCTGTAGCCGGGTTGGGATATAAATCGAAAAATACTTCCAGCGGATTCTCAGTAATACCGATATTGATTTCGGTATTCTTGAAGTATTGAAAGCTGCCGTAATATTCTCCTACCAAAAGATCCTCATCCCCGTCATTATCAAGGTCTGCAAAAGCGGGAAAGTTATAATAATTAGTCGGGACAAGGCCGAAAGGATTTGTTACAGGAGGTGCAAAAGAGGGTTCTGTCACAGTTCCGGTATTTTCGAAATATCGCATATTGCCAGGGTATTCACCCACATAGAGATCAAGGTCTCCGTCGTGGTCGGTATCAGCAAAAGCGGGACTTCCCATGACATAAGCCGGGGTTATTCCGAATGGGTTCTGAACGGGTGGCAAAAATGATGCAAGAGTTTCATTGCCGGTGTTTTCATAGAACTTCATATTTCCATATCCTTCCCCGGCAACAAGGTCCATGTCCCCGTCATTGTCAATATCGGCAAATCTTGGCATGGCAAAAATATAGGCCGGTGTCAGGCCAAATGGATTTTGCTGGGGAGCGGCAAAAGCAGGGGCAGCATCCGTACCTGTATTTTCATAAAATTGAAAGTTCGCGTCGTATTTTCTTTCATAGGCGATATCTCCGATAAAAAGGTCCAGGTCGCCATCACCATCAATGTCTGCAAATGCAGGGAAAGCGATATGATAGTCGCCAGGCGGAATTATTATCCCGAATGGGTTTTGTTGAGGCAGTGCAAAAAGCGGCGCAGTGACCGTTCCGGTATTCTCATAAAATTGCATAGCGCCCCCGTAATTTCCGGAGAATAGATCGAGATCATCATCATGATCTATATCGGCGAAGACAGGTGAGGCTAAATCAACGGAATCAGGTACCAGTCCAAATGGATTTAGCTGCGGGGGAGCAAATGATTGCGATTGGGATGCAAGCGGGAAACCTATGAATATTGCCGCTGCTGCCAGGATCTTTTTAAGTTCGAATTGGGAAAAGAATCGGCTTAATTCCCTGAACATCAGATTCAGTTTTAAAATGAGCCTGTTCCTGGTATTAGCCGATAGTCGTTCCCATTCATTATTGATGATTAACTGATTTACCCGGTTTGCCAGGTTCCTGAACTGTCGTTTTTTCCTGTTGAATGAGTCTCTTTTCATCTTTTTGGTTCTTATGTTGATGTTTTATTTGGATCAGCCCAGAAGGTGCTTCCGGGGATCGATAATCCTGACTTATATTCCGGTTGAATGGTGTTGAAAATGTTCGGCCTGATCTTGCCGGGCAGCACCTGGATGTCATAAATTTCGTCAACGGATGCGTTGTATTTGATTTCCCCGTAAAAACTTCCCGTTGGAAGATGTATGATAGCAATCCCGGCAAGAAGGGCTTTTTTGGCGATCTCAAGTTTTGCAAAAGTGGATGAATTTTGCCGCAGTTTCGACAAGCCGACGAATAAAAAATCCTTATATAAAGCCATTCCCCTGATAAAGCCATTCAACCGTGTGATAATTTCATAGGACCCTTTCTTTGGATCCACTTTTACAATTTCTCCTGTTGCAGAAAACAGAAGGTAAAGTTCCCCGTCAAACATCCTCGGAGAATGAGGCATACGAAGTTTTTCCGCTACAATTTCATTTGTTTCCACGTCCATCAATACCCCATCAGTCGTGACGCCTTCCCGCCAGCTTTGCATGCTGTTTCCCTTGTTAAAAGCAGTGGCATATTTCGGTTTTCCATTCATCATTACCATCCCGTTCAAATGACATTTGTCCTCGGATTTCATTCCTTTAATAAATGGTGGAGCCCAGTAAGGGGTGAAATTATAGTTATCATCGATTGAAATGATGCATGAAAACAAGGTATTGACAGCATACAGCCCTTTATCGCCCCAGCTCAGGTCATGGATATCCAGTTGCCCGATGTGATAAGTGGCCCGGGGCATATAAAGGGCATCATAGGTGTTCTTCTTTTTTGGATAAGTCGATGCCAGTTCTTTGGAATTGGCGAAAACGATTACTTCATCCTTGCAGGCAACAGCTATTTTATCCGGTTCTTCAAGAAGGGCAATCCCCATGGGCTTTTCAAAAGTCCTGGGGAGCTGGATAAGCTGGTCTTCATTTTTCGGGGATAAAAAGATGACCTTGCCGGCCTGGTAAGTGCTGATAGCCAGGCTGCAGTTCAACCTGAGCAATAGTTCCGGCACATGAGCCGAATAGCTGCAGCTGAATGGGGCCAGTTCTTTGGAATCAGTTAATCTGTCTGCCATTTTCCCGGAATCATGTGGAGTATAAAATTAATTGTTTTTGATCGTCTTTCCTAAATCAATTTGAATACCCGTCATTTGAATTTTTCTTTTACCCGCTATGAACAAAATGCAATTAAAGAGGTGGGTTTATTCGATATATTTACCTAACAATCAATCTCCTGGTAAATACCTCATCATCCCTTATTAATCTCACAAAATAAAATCCCGGGGATAAACCCTCAAGATTGAGTTTCATTTTCTGAGAATTTATAATCCCACTCTCAACAATTTCACCTTGAAGATTAATAATGAACACATTCCAGGCATTGCTTGGATTATCATCTTTCAAAGTTATAGAGACCCCGTCTGTAGCAGGATTGGGTGATAAATCAAATATTGCTTCCTGCAGGTTTTCTGTAATACCGATATGGATTGTTGCATTTTCAAAATATTGAAAATTGCCTAAATATTCTCCGACTAAAAGATCCTCTGCTCCATCGCCATCAAGATCCGCAAAAGCAGGCAAGGAGTTATAATATGTCGGGACAAGGCCAAAAGGGTTTGTTAGTGGGCTGGCAAAAGCAGGTGTCGTAGCTGTTCCGGTATTTTCATAATAAAGCATATTGCCATAGTATACACCTTCAAAGAGATCCAGATCTCCGTCATTGTCAATATCGGCAAATTCAGGTATGGCAAAATATTCAGCATGTGTCAGGCCAAATGGATTTTCTTGTGGAGGGGAAAATTGCTGTGATTGCATAACAAGAGGAAACCCGATAAATATCGCAGCTGCCGCCAGGATCTTTTTTAGCTCAAAATGAGAAAAGTAGTGGCTTAATTCCCTGAATAATAAGTTCAGTTTTTGAATGAGAATTTTCCTGGTATTGACAGATAGTTTTTCCCATTCTCCATTGAAAATCAGATGATTTACCCGTTTTGACAGATTTGCAAACTGTCGTTTTTTTCTGTCGAATGAATTTCTTTTCATCTTTGGTTAATTTATTGCCGAATAGTTCGAATTGAAAGGGGCCAGTTCTTTAGGGTCAATAATTCCTTAGTCCATATTCTAGACCATATTGAGTAAAGTTAAATATTTATTAATTTCTTTCTAAGTTAATTTGGAAATCAAGATATTAAATATTTCTTCATACACTGATGAACAATATTTGATTAAACGGGTTTAAGATTAGTGAAAGTCTGGGGGTGATTAGTTTGCTGATTTAAGACAATTACAGTCCCTGCTTTACATTTTTTGTGTTATAAACTAAAAAACTAGTTATTATATGGCTGATAAAAAAATTATTGCAGTGGTAGGCGCAACAGGCGCACAGGGTGGCGGACTGGCACAGGCCATTTTATCTGATCCGCAAAGTGAGTTTACGGTAAGAGCTTTGACCCGTAATGTCAGTTCCGATAAAGCAAAAGAACTGGCGAAACTGGGAGCGGATGTTGTGGCAGCCGACATCGATGATGTTGAGAGCCTTAAAAAGGCCTTCAAAGGTGCCTATGGTGTATATGCCGTTACCAATTTCTGGGAACATTTTTCACCGGAGAAGGAAACAGCCCAGGCAAAGAACATGGCCGACGCCGCCCAGGCAGCAGGCGTGCAGCATATCATCTGGTCCTCCCTGGAAGATACCCGCAAATGGATACCGCTGGAAGATAACCGTATGCCAACACTGCTGGGCAAGTATAAAGTCCCGCATTTCGATGCAAAGGGTGAGTCTGAAAAGTTCTTTCAGCGGCCCGGATTGCCCTCGACTATCCTGAGGACCTCTTTCTACTGGGACAATTTCATCTATTTTGGATTGGGACCAAAAAGAGGACCGGATGGGAAATTAGCGATTACCTTTCCCATGGATGATAAGAAACTTCCGGGGATTGCCTCTGTGGATATCGGTAAATGCGCCTATGGCATTTTCAAAGCGGGTGAAAAATATAAAGGAAAAACTGTTAGTATAGCAGGGGGACATTTAACAGGTACACAGATGGCAGCATCACTTTCCAGGGCACTCGGACAGGAAATAGTTTATCACAGTGTCCCGGCTGATGTTTACCGTAGCTTTGGTTTCCCTGGCGCCGATGAGATGGGAAACATGTTCCAGTTCAAGCGTGATTTTGAAGCGGATTACGTTGGTGCCCGCAACCTGGATGTCGCCAGGTCCCTCAATCCTTCATTGCAAAGTTTTGATGCATGGGTTGACCGGAATAAGGCAAAGATTCCTTTAGAATAAGGGCTGTGCCGGTTTGTTTCCTGTTAAATGCTGATAAATCTTGCTTCTGCCTTTTTAATTCCCTATATTTACGCCGCCATGGAACAGGAACCAAATCTTCAACAATTATTATTTCAGCAGATCAAAGTAAAAATTCCGGAAAACCTTTCGTTTGTCCATGAAATTGCCGAATTGCTTGAGATTAGTTATGATAGTGCCTACCGCAGGATAAGGGGGGAAAAGGAGCTGTCGCTGGATGAACTGGTCAAATTAGGTACAAAATTTGAAATTTCACTGGATTCCCTTTTAAATCTGAAGGGAAATAATGTCGTTTTTCGTCATTATAATTTTGAGTCCACAAGGTTTAAGATAAAAGAATGGTTGTCATTGAATTGGGCCAGAAGATTCTCAGGGCTTCAATTACGATCCCGACCATCGAGATCTGGAACGAAGACACCTTTAACATCTTGTTCAGGCAGATCGAATACTACTGGATTTCGGGGTATTTTGGGAAAAAAGATGACCTGTTGAACCTGATAGATAAACTGGAAAAATGGGTCAGGCATATACAAAAACAGGCTGACCATGGCTTTAAATACTTATATGATAATCCTGCTGAAGGCATTGAAAACTCATTCATGATGTATGAGAATGAAGTGGTGCTGAACGACAATACGGTCTTCGTGAGACTTGACAATATGACCGCAGTTTATATTACTTATAATTTGCTCAGCTTATTAATCACACAGGACCCTGCTTTGTGCAGGAGCGTGGAGCAATACATGCACGTATTGATGAGGAAATCCAACCTGATCAGCCTGAGCGGTTCAAAAGCAAGGAACCGCTTCTTCAACAAGCTGCTTTTCACTATTGAGCAATCAAAGGGCAGGTTGAACCTTTCCTGATTTTCCATCTGGAATTGGTCCATTTCCAGTTGTCCTTTGCGCTATTTTCATCATTAAATAATAATATATAAAACTGGGGATAAAGGGAACGATCATGACCAACAACCTATTCATAAATCCCGGAACATATACGATTTTTCCTTTCTCAAGCGACTTTAAGCATTCATCCACTACAGTATCCGCTTCCATCCACCGGATAATTCCGCTATTTTTTGGGATATTCCCGTTCACACGCCTCTCATGAAAGTCGGTATGTGTAAATCCCGGGCAGAGGCACTGTAACTTAATACCATAGCGGCTAACCTCCATGTGGAGGGATTCAGTAAAACTTTTGAGAAACAACTTGGTGGCTGAATAAACAGAGCTGCCCGGTGCCGGCATGAAAGCTGCCAGGGACGATACATTGATAATGGTACCGGATCTTCGGCTGATCATCTGTGGCAATACGGCATGGACCAGTTTGAGCGTTGTGACCACATGGACCTGCAGCATTTGCATATGATTGTTAAGATCGCAATTGCCAAATTCTTTTCCAGATCCATATCCGGCATTGTTTATCAATACACTAATATTATCATGAGTTGCAATGACCTTTAAAAGTTTCCGGACATCATTTTCTTCTGATAGTTCCGCGATGACTATTTTCACGGAGATGCTGAACCGCCCCTTCAATTGTTCCGCAAGGAGAGTCAGTTTATCTCTTCTTCTTCCGGTGATGATCAGGTCATACCCAGACTGAGCGAACCGCTGGGCGAAGACCCTGCCAATGCCACTTGACGCTCCTGTGATCAATGCTATGCGGTTCGGCTTCATAATACTTTAAGCTAATTATCAGTGACAATATTAATGCTGATTAGTTGCAGAATGAAATTAGTTTTAAGGGGATTGCTTTACCGTTGAATGGATTAAAACCAAAATGAAAGGGAAAGATGATGCTATTGGGAAAATCTGCGGATTTTGAAGAAAAGCAGGGGAATTTTAAGGAAATTCAATAATAATATTCTTTTCAGTAATTAGAATTTGTAAAAAATATTTGGTGATTAAAAGATGTCCCGGTAGGGACTTTTGATAATAGCCCCGGACAACGTCCGGGGCAGGAAAGCCGGCTATATATTGCAAGTCCCGGGACGGCTGAAAATTTCACCGGACAATCGTCACGGGAAAAATTTGATTAATTTTGCAGACTGCATCTGTAGTAAAAATTTTCATCATGAAAAAGATCTTCACCCTTGTCATCATAGCACTTTTCCTTTCTTCTTCTCTTTCTGCTTTCGCACAGGAAAGCCCCGTCAAGCCAACTATTACGGGAACCGGGATCTACTACGGCCTGACCCCTCCATTGCGCGACCTGCCTGTGATCACTGAGGCGGAGTTCCTGGAGATGAAAGCCGATGCGATGATGGAAAGGAATAGAGAACTGGAAAAAAGAAGCTATCCTTTTGCCAAAACTGCTTTGCCAAAGGGGCCGGATCCGGCCTGGCAGCGTGAGATGGGAACTACAACAACCGGCAGGGAACTGATCATGAACTTCAGCGGGCAGGAATCGCCCTATTACCCACCGGATGCCAACGGGACTGCCGGACCTCTCTATTACATGCAGACCATCAATACTGTCTATGCCATCTATGACAAGACTACCGGTGCTTTAGTTGCCGGTCCGACGGCTATGAATCAGCTCTTCAGCGGGGTGCCAGGCTCCAATTGTAACGACGGGGACCCGCTGATCCTTTTTGACGAGCAGGCCAACCGCTGGCTGGCCGTGGAATTTTCGATCTGCGGCTCTAACGACCGCATGCTCATAGCTGTTTCACAAACCGGTGACCCCACGGGAAGCTGGCATAAATATTCCTTCGATGTGGCCGACATGCCTGACTATGAGAAGTTCGGCATCTGGCAGGATGGGTATTACATGGGAACCAACAATAGCTCAGGAAATGATATTTATGTTTTTGAACGGTCCCAGATGCTGAATGGTGGAACCGCACAGTTCGTCGGGTTTAACAATCCCTGGAGACCTACCACTATCGATGGCTTTATGTGCGTCCCACCGGTGGATAATGACGGGGCCTTTGCCCCGGCCGGGGAGCCGGGCCTGTTCATCACTATCAGTGACGATGCAATCGCCGGGGGCAGTGACGAACTCTGGATCTATGAGCTGGATGCAGACTGGAATACTTTGTCTAATTCCACCTTCAACCGTGTGCAGCAACTCAGTGTCCCGGCCTTCGACAGCAACTTCGGCAACACCTGGGACAATATCCGGCAGCCCGGTACGAGCCAGCGGCTGGATGGCATCCCGATGGTCATTATGAACCGCCCGCAATACCGGAATTTTGGTTCTTACGAAACCATTGTCTGCTGTCATACCGTGGATCTGGATGCTACCAACCATGCCGGCATCCGGTGGTATGAACTCAGGCGCGCCTCAGGCGACTGGAGCGTCAGGCAGTCGGGCACCTTTGGCCCCGATGAGCACAACCGCTGGATGGGTAGCGTGTCGCTGAACGGAAACAATGAAATCGGGCTGGCCTATTCTATTTCCAGCATCTCGGTATATCCCGGTATCCGCTATTGCGGGCAATCTTCCTCAGAATATGCCGCAGGGAGCGGAGTTCTTGATATAGAAGAAGCTGTTATCCAGACCGGGGCCCATTCACAAACCGGGTATAACCGCTGGGGCGACTATGCTGACCTGAGTGTCGACCCGGATAACGAACACATTTTCTGGTTTACATCCCAATACGTTGGAAGCGGAGGAGACAGGCTCACCAAAATATCCTCCTTCGAATTTACTCCGGAAGCTCTGCTAGCCTTGTTCTCGGCTTCTGATATAACCCCTTGTGCAGGTGGGACCGTTTCATTCTCTGACCAGTCATCCGGCGCACCGGTATCATGGAACTGGACTTTCGAAGGCGGGACACCGGCCACTTCAACCTTAGAAAATCCTGAAGTTGTTTATAATCTTGCAGGGCTATATGATGTAGAATTGATCATCTCTGACGGTACCGACTCTGATACCCTTCTCCAGCCGGATTTTATTCATGTCCTGTCCATTCCCGTGCAGCCGGGTTTGCCTTCCGGTCCTGCCGATGTCTGCAAAGGAGATGATAATGTGGAATTTGTAACTAATGACATTCCGGATGCCATTTCCTATGCATGGAGCGTGAATCCCCCTGAAGCCGGAACTTTCAGCGGTAATGACACAGTGGGTACACTGGCCGTCTCTGAGATCTTTGCCGGAAGCATGCGCATCAGTGTCCAGGCTTTGAATGACTGCGGCCCCCACAGGATCTGCGGAGGAATGTAATTCCAATGCCGGGACTGAATATACCACGACAGGTGCGGTGAATGCAAGCTATTATATCTGGCAGTTGGATCCACCGGAAGCCGGGGTCATTTCCGGCAGTTCAACAATTGGTACGGTCGAATGGAGCCCGGCGTTTTCAGGTACAGCATTGGTAAAGGTCCAGGGAGCCGATGAATGCGGAGCCGGGCCTCTGTCAGACCCACTGGAAGTCACAGTCATCGATGCTCCTCACCCGGCTGTATCAGGAGAAACAGAGGTGTGCAACCAATCGGCCGGCAATGTCTATTTTTATTCCACACCGGAAAACCCGGATAACGAATATTTCTGGAGCATCACTGGCGGCAGCCTTATCGCCGGCCAGGGATCTCACCAGGTCCTTGTCTCCTGGACAGCCATGTTTTCCGGAAGCATCAGCGTAAACGAGTCTTCCCCGGTGGGTTGTTCTTCCAATTCGGAAAACTTTGTGGTAACGATCTTTGACTGCACAGGCATCCCGGAAAAGGAGCTGAACCGGGTCTTCATCTATCCGAACCCGGTCGGGGACGAACTAACACTGAAGTGCAACCTGGGAGAGCGCGGGAATGCCCAGCTGAAGATTTTTAACTACTTCGGCCAGGAGGTCATCCGGCAAGAGATCAATACCGGCAATGGAGAGGTGAACATCACACTTCCCACCAACCGCCTGGCAACAGGGGCTTATAGCGTGAAACTTATTTCTCCTTCAGGAAAGTTATTTGAGGGGAAGTTTTTGAAGGTGAAATAGAAGAAATAAAGATTGGACGATTTGATGATGTAGCGATGTAACGATGTAACGATGTAGCGATGTAGCGATTTGACGATGTCCCGCCAGGGACAAATGAAAATAGCCCCGGACAACGTCCGGGGAAAATGACGGCAATTTGTTAAATAGCCAGTCCCGCCAGGGACGGCTGATAATTACCTAAAAAAAATTCCGATAACATCGGGTATATTTCCCAAAAATCCCGATTAACCTAATAGATCGGTTCATGTGATAATCGATTTCTAACAGTTTAGCCCTTTAAAATTCAAAATTATGGCGAACTCATTTATTTCCATGAACATTCATTATGTGTTCAGCACTAAGAACAGAGAGAAATTTATAGAAAAGGAATTGCAGCAAAGACTTTGGCCCTATATGGGTGGTATCGCCAAGCAGAATAACATAATTGCACATTCTATTGGAGGTACTGAGGATCACGCTCATCTGCTGCTTTCTCTTCCTGGAAGCATAAGTCCTTCCAAGGCTATACAGCTGATCAAATCCGGTTCTTCGAAATGGATCCACGAATCCTTTCCGGACAAATCGGGGTTTTACTGGCAAACAGGTTATGCTGCTTTTAGTGTCAGTATTTCAAATATAGATAGAATTATCAAATATATTCAGAACCAGGAAAAACACCACAAAACTGTGACCTTTCAGCAGGAATACCTTGCTTTCCTTAAAAACAGCGGGATCGATTATGATGAGCGTCACATCTGGGGATGATATTTCATTCGTCCCTTCGGGACTTTTTATATAGATTACCTCCTTTTTTCCCCGGATTTCATCCGGGGCTATTTTCATCCCTCCCTGGCGGGAGGCGCAGCAGATTGGACGATATAACAATGTAGCGATATAACGATATAACGATGTAGTGATTTGACGATGTCCCGTTAGGGACAATTGAAAATAGCCCCGGACAATCGTCCGGGGATTGGAAAGCCGGCCTATTGTTGCCAAGTCCCATCCGGGACGGCAGAATAAACAGCCTTTTCATTCGTCCCTTCGGGACTTTTTATATGGATTACCTCCTTTTTTCCCCGGATTTCATCCGGGGCTATTTTCATCCCTCCCTGGCAGGAGGCGCAGAAGATTGGACGATATAACGATTTAGCGATATAACGATATAACAATGTAGCGATATAACGATATAACGATTTAGCGATTTGACGATGTCCCGCAAGGGACAATTGAAAATAGCCCCGGACAATCGTCCGGGGATTGGAAAGCCGGCCTATTGTTGCCAAGTCCCATCGGGACGGCAGAATAAACAGCCTTTTCATTCGTCCCTTCGGGACTTTTTATATGGATTACCTCCTTTTTTCCCCGGATTTCATCCGGGGCTATTTTCATCCCTCCCTGGCGGGAGGCGCAGAAGATTGGACGATATAACAATGTAGCAATGTAACGATTTAGCGATATAACGATATAACGATTTAGCGATTTGACGATGTCCCGCTAGGGACAATTGAAAATAGCCCCGGACAATCGTCCGGGGATTGGAAAGCCGGCCTATTGTTGCCAAGTCCCATCCGGGACGGCAGAATAAACAGCCTTTTCATTCGTCCCTTCGGGACTTTTTATATGGATTACCTCCTTTTTTCCCCGGATTTCATCCGGGGCTATTTTCATCCCTCCCTGGCAGGAGGCGCAGAAGATTGGACGATATAACGATTTAGCGATATAACGATATAACAATGTAGCGATATAACGATATAACGATTTAGCGATTTGACGATGTCCCGCAAGGGACAATTGAAAATAGCCCCGGACAATCGTCCGGGGATTGGAAAGCCGGCCTATTGTTGCCAAGTCCCATCGGGACGGCAGAATAAACAGCCTTTTCATTCGTCCCTTCGGGACTTTCAAATTGAATGCCCCTTTCATTTCCCCGGTTGCACCCGGGGCTATTTTCATCCCTCCCTGGTAGAGGAGGCTTGCCGCTACGCTACTCAAACTTAATGACCTCCGCATCTTTTAATCTCGCTTTCTGGAGTCGTTCTAATTCTATTCGGGCCTCTTCCTTATTTTGGTAATAGTTAGTGAACACATAATATTCATCTTTTGCTTCGTCATAGCCCAGGTAAGCATTTATTCCATTTTCCTCTATGATCTTCTTATATTTAATTGCTTCTGCCCTGTTGGAAGCATCACCCACCACTATATAATAATTACCGGCTATCATTTTTTGTTCTTGGGGAGGAGCAACCCGGATGTTAAACTCCGGAATTGCATCTTTGTCAACGGCTTTCTCACTGGAGTTTTCATAAATCCTGCCGTGTAATACTTTAATTTTCAATGGAGCCGGCCGTAAGGTATCGGGCTGGGCAGGCCTGGCTTCTTTAAATCTGACCTGACGGGAAATTTCAACTACATTAAATACTACCTGGTTGTTGGTCGAATCAGGTATGGTTATGTTTATATCATTCTGCAGAATTTTAAAATTACTACCGAATACATTTCCCATTCTAACGTAATATATGTTATTCCCCGGTACAAAAATGGTAAAGCTGCCATCCTCAAGGGTAAAGGAAGAAAAACTGTTTCCCTGCTTGTTGTAGGCAGTTATTTTAATATTGGTCAGGTCAAATGACTCTTCTCCTGCTTTAATGAACTTTTGACGTTGCAAAACAATTTTACCCGATATTTTATTTGCTTTCTGGAAAGGGATATAATAAGTTGCATTTTTTGAAAGCTCAAGTTTTTCCGCACTTCTGTTAACGTAGAAATACTCTTTCACATCACTGAGGGGGGTAATGGTAAGTTCGTAAAATCCCTTCGGGAGGCGGTTATAATTGACAGCTCCTGCCTCATTGGAAAGCAGGATTATATCTACCGGGAACTGTGTGCTGATATTCGGATTGTCAGAGTTGGTCAGTTTCAAACGTATTTTAACAAAAGGCACGCCCTGTTCCAGTTCTTCTTTAACGCCATTTCCGTTGTCATCTTTAAATAAAACAACTCTTAACCGGCGCGTATCCTTTTGCCATTTATTAAAGTCAGATTTCCCCCATCTCTTTTTGACCGACAATTCAAAATAAGTATATGAGTTCCGCGTCTGAAATTCCGGGTACTGCTGCTGGGTGTAGTGGTAGGTTCCACTTGCCACAACATACCAGTCGCGGAATAAAAATGCTTCAATTTTTGGATTGATATTGAAAGAAGCGTATTGCAGATCGAACCGGTAAATAAAACTGGCAAATAAGTTAAAGCTCACCCGTTCTTTAAAATAGGTGGTCGTTATGCTGGGCCCGATGTTAAAGCTGTGGTTTTTTGCATCTCCTGCAAACTGGTATAAACCGCTGTTCACCATGGGGCCGTAATCGTAACCGAATGAAACGCCATATCCTTTTTTAAAACTTAAACCTCCCAGGAGATGGAAGTCATATCTTTGTTCATTAATTTCTGTCGTTTCTTTAATATTAATATTAGTCAGGCCTGTTTTCAGGTTGAGCGTTAATTTTTTCACTATAACTGCCTTGTATTCAAACCGTAACTTTTGAATAGTGTATTCTGCAATTGCACCTCCGGTGGATTGTGAAGTCCTCAGTGAATGATAAAACTCAATGCTTGGCCCGGCCTCCCAGGTGTGATTGGGGTTATCACGGGAATTAAATAATATACTGGCATATTGATCAGACAATTTAGCATTGGGAAGTTTGTCGCCTTCGAAATTGTAGGCATGGTATTTCCGGGAGCTGTTAATATATTGAACTGAAAAGTATTTTTTTTTGTTTCCAACTAAAAATATTGAAGTAGCCCCAAATTTGAGGAGTCCCATCTGGGCGCCGGGAATATTCGGGGAACCATAATTGTTGGTTAACTGGATCGCTACTGCATCGCCTATTCTTGCATGATAATTGATATCCCAGGCAAAGCCCGTTAAAGTGTAATCTTTGGTCAGGTAATGGTTTTCGTGGTAACCATATAAATTAAAACTGATATCATGGCCCTTTTTCAAAGTGATAAGGTTTGATTGCAGCATCACGGAACCCGTGTTCACTTTTTTTTCATCATCAATATCATAGGAAACCGAGCCATGAAAACTGATCTTATTTTTCTCAATGGTATAACCAACAGCGACGCTGGTTTTTGGTGTTAAAAAGCTTTGGCTTACGAATGCTTCCAGGCTGAATGAAGGGCTTAACCGGATTACATTAGAGATCATGAAGCCATGCCGGGTATACAGGTTCCGGCCTAATGATGAGCTAAAGGCGCCTAAGCCAACTTTCAGCGATTTCCAGTTATATAAAAAACTGTAATAACTATTACTGATAAAGTCTTCATTACCGGTCAGCGCATAGTAATTAAAGTTATACTGAAAAGTACTATTGTTATTAAAAGTAGATGTACCTCTTGCTTTAATAAAGGGGAGTAAACGGTCATTCCTGCTAAAGGTACGAAACCCCACCTCCGTCTGATGTGGCAGGGCCCGGTCAACATAAAAGGGAGCGTAGGTATCATTATACTTTTCAATCAATAATGCCCTGCGTATCTCTTTGCCGCCGGCGGAAGCATGTATCTGAACCTTGCTGATATCGAAAACCCGGTTTTCGGAAAAAGTGTACCTGACATTAAATTTGAGGAGGGTATCCTGGTATGGCGCCAGTGAAATGTCCTGCCCTGACTTCCAATCCCCGATGTTGTTCAGGTTTATTTTATTATCAGGCTCAATAAGCAGGCTGATCACTTCAGCCGTGTTCCCTTTGTTTTGAATGAGTAGCTCAAACTCCGCCAGGTTCATGCGTGGATAAAAAAACACCCTTTTATCCGGTAAAATTACATCCCAATCATGATAAACCTCGGGATGGACAATAAAGCTGCTTTCTGACAGCAATTTATTCTGCATGGAATAAGCGCGAAAAAAGATTTCATGTTTTATTTCAGAACTCACCTGCACTGGTAATTGAAACCGGAATGACAGTGAGATGGAATCATCCGGTGGCACGATAGTGTCCCTGAAAGGAGCGCTGAACGGGGCCCAGCCTGCCGGAAGGATAAATATGGGTTTAAACCGGACGGCAGTATCAGAAAGATTGCGGATCCGGACTACATTAAAACTTAATTGCCCTGCTTTTTGAAAGATCTCCGGTTTTATAAAAGAAGCAGCCAATACCTGGTCATCAGGTCCCTGAACCAGGGCTTGAGCCGTTACATTCAGGCCGGGCTGCCATAATATTGAAAGCCCGATATAGATGAATATCTTATAATCAATTTTCAGGCTGATTTGCAAATTATTTATATCGGGTTTAACCGCATTTTGATTGAAAGTCACTGATCGATTTTGCCATTCGCCGTACTTTCTGATAAAGTGATATAATATCCAACCCTGTAATTATCGTCATTAATGTCGAAATCAGTAAACTTTCTGATTTTTAAAGCATCATCTTCATAAAAAAACTTCCATCTCAGGATAAATGAATTTTGTGAAGATCCGCCAATGTTACCTCGTACACCGCTCTCCAAAAGACTGGTTTTTTCCGGTGCCAGGTAAACGATAGTGTCTTTGGTGGCATTGGCCATATTGGAGAAAAGCCCGTTGTCCCAGTTAGTACCGGTATTTTCAACATATAAGCCTATAAAGTCAACCGGTACTTTGTGTGTCGAATCATTTTTCCCGGTAAAATAAGCGTCTGCTGAAGATATCGAAAGGTTCCAACTGCCCGTTGATTCCACACTGAACATGACATCATCGGGTTGCTTGGTGATCTGGTAAAGGTTCTCGTTAATTTTTTTTATTCCGAATTCGACATACTTTTCAGGGGTCATTTTGAGCAGGAGTATATTATCAAGCCTGGCTTCCGTATTGATCAGCATGGGCGTCTCCTGGGCCGATAGCTTAAAAAAGATCAGCAACTGCAGTAAAACCAATGTAATATACCATATCCCGGAAAGGGTTTTCATTTTACCAAAGATAACAATAATCAGTCAACAAAAAAAGGACTTTTATGGTATCTCTGTCATAGTTAATACAACGGTGGTAGTGTAGGTCCCCTGGCTGAATATTCTGTCAGATAATTGACTGAACATGCTGGCGGGGTTCATGCCACCCTGCATGGTTCCCATGAGCCAGTGCAAGACGAATAAATTGTCTGTCTGATCTCCGCTATTTTCAGTCAGGAGGTCAATCAGTGTCACATCTGTGTTTAACAATCCGAGGGCAGCGTCAGCGGTCTGGAAAGCACAGGTAACTTCGGTGCCAAATTGATGTACTCCCGTCGCTTCGCACCAGACACCAAGATTATTGATAGGAATGTTGCCTGAACCAGTAATAGGTGTAAAATCCGGGGCGCTGATTTTCAGAAACCAGTTACCGGTCGCTTCCATGGCCACTGTCGTAAATCCCGGATCAATACCAGGTATTCCGATTGATTCAGAAATACCAAAGTTATAATCATCAGCCGAGTTAAAAGTGGCTGTCTGGACATCGCCATCCTGTACGACCAGGTTAAATGCGCCGTTTAAAATAGCATTAAAGATGACGTTTTCAGCGTCCTCTCCTAACTGCGCCATCAGCGTTGTTTGAGTTTGCAGGGCAAAAAACAAACCGAAGAGCAATATAATTTTTTTCATAGTAATCATTTTTTGGGTTTTATAAATGATCTTAACACAGATAACAAATGGTCAGTCAGGATGAAAAAGGAAACACAGTGCTAAACTGTATTTCCCTTTTTCATTCCTTAAAAAATGTGTTTATGGTTGTTGAATCAAGGTTAAGGTAGCTGTCGTTTCGAAATCACCTGTAGAAAAAATTACATCAGCCAATTGATCGAACATGGTTGCTTGGTTCATGGTAGTCCCCGCTACATGCGTTCCCATTTCCCAGTGCAAAGTATAATCATTGTCAAAGATATCTCCAGCATTAGGATTAGTTCCGTGCCAAATTAGGTCCTCAGCATCATTGCTTAATCCCTGAGGAAAGCCTGGTAATGCTGTATAAACAACTTCGCCAGAACCATTATCGTAACCTCCATTTGCCGTAATAGTAACACCAAGATTATTGATAGGAATATCACCACCGCTGGTAGGTGCAATAGGACCAAAATCATCGGCCTCAATTGTCAATTTCCAGTTATTGGTTGATTCAATTTGAATCTGCGTAACCCCGTCATTAATACCACTGGGAGCGGTTGTAAGTTCAGTAACACCATCGTTGTAATCATCAGGAGTTATAAAAAAGATTTCCTGTGATCCGCCATTCACAATGATTAAATTAAATGTGGATTGCAAATGGGCAAGAAAATAAACAGTACCTGTTGTGTCCTGCGCCATCAGCGCTGTTTGCATGGCAAACAACAATCCTAAAAGAAGTACAATTTTTTTCATAATAATTAATTTTAAGTTTTGAAAAATTTATTAACAATTTTTTAGGATGGTGGTTCAGTTAATATTAATCGCTTGATTGAACAAAGGTTATTCATTTCAAGGTTAAATTTAAAGGCTGGCATCTAATTTAGACCAGGTTTAAATAAGTAAAGGGCATTATTGTTAATAAAATTTTACGTGAAATAAAATGATTGGTTACATATTTGTGGTATATTAATTTAATTAATAATCTGTCTAAATAAGAATATAAGGGGTTGCCTGCTATAATTTTGTGACAGAAGCACCATCGGGGCGGCAGTATAAGTCGAATTAATAAACTGATAAGGTGAGAATAATATTTAACGTATATGAATCAGCCGCTAACATTTGATCGAGCATTCTCGTCTGGTTCATATTCCCGTTTCGCGTGCCCATTTCCCAATTCATGGTAAATGAATTCTCGATGCCATAGCCTTTATTGGTCAGATACCCCTTCGTGAGCAGCGTGACATCGCTACTTTCCAGCGCAACAGGGACAGTTTTGGCATTGTTGGTAATGTTGCTGCCGTCATCCTGGTTTGTCCCAATTGAATTGACAACCACCCCTACATTGTTTAGTTCCATCTGGTGTGCCGGATCATTGGTACCCGTAAAAATCATCTGGTCGGCTTTAAACTGCAACTTCCAGTCATAAATGGCCCCGATACGGATAAAAGTTTGCTGCCCGGCATTCATGATGCCATTTATGTATTCATCGATTTCATCAAAAACAAATTCGATGCTGTAACCGGAAACAATATTTATGTACAGCCCGGGATTGGGCGGCGGGATATCCTGTGATTTTAAGCTTCCTGCACCTAAAAACAAAAGCAAAGCAAGAAAAGCCAGTTTGCGTTTCACTTTATTTTTCTGATCAATTGGTTATCCATGTATTCAGCCTTTTCTATCATGTTACCTTCCTCATCAAAAGCTGTTAGCATTCCCTCAAGTTTACCCATATTATAGTAAAGGTCCATTTTCACTTTTCCATTCTTATAAAAATGTACCCAATTTCCATGCTTTTCATTGTTAATATACGAACCTTTGATATTTACCTGGCCATTGTCATAAAAAAACTGCCAAGGCCCTTCTGAGATCCCGTTTTTATACACCCCTGTCTGCTTCAGTTGGCCGTTTGGGTGATAGACATTCCACAGCCCGGCAGTAATACCCTGCTCGTATCGTCCTTCCATATATAAGGTGGAATCAGGATACCAGGTAGTCCAGGTCCCCTCTCTTTTTCCCTGAATGTACAGGCCGGTTTCATAAAGGCTCCCGTCCTTATAAAACTGCCGGCTAAGCCCTTCTAACCTGCCGTTAAGGTAAGCGCTGCCGGTCATAACCAGGCCGTTATCATAATAAACGATATAAGGGCCTTCAATGACATTGTTTTTATAGCTGAATTCTTTTTCAACCTGGCCGTTTTCATAATAAGACCTGAAGTCGTCATAAAATAACCGGTCCTTTATTAAGCCTTTTTCTTTTAGTTTGCCTGAAGGATAATAGGTTTCATACAACCCATTTTGCAAACTGTCTGCAAAGTTGATCCGGTAATTCAAATTTCCGCCGGGATAATAACCCGTCATTAGCCCATTTAGCTTATTACCCTGATAGTTACGGGTCTCATTCACCTGCCCGTTATCAAAATATAAGATCATCAGTCCGGTCAGTGAATCGTTGGAATATGTCCCCCGGGTTTTTACCACCCCATTTTCATAGTAGTTTACAAAATCTCCGTTTTTAAGGCTTTCATCGAAAGATTTTTCACTGTTAATATGGCCATTAGCATAATAGATCACCCAAAGGCTGTCCATTTTATCATATTTATGGAAGCCTTTCTGCCAGAGCCTGCCTGTTACATAATAATAAAGTGCCGGTCCTTCTTTGGTTGTGTCGTTTTGATGGACCTGGTAATGAATGATCGACTTGATGGTCTTATCATTATTATTATGATAGGCAGTATCGGTAAATTGCACTGTTTGTGCAGGGGAAAAACTGACTACCGATATAAAGGCAAGCAGGGTGAATATCCACCGCTTATTCATATAAGGTGTTACTTGACAACAATATCAAGTTGTACGCCATCCAGTTCAGTGTTGAAGCCATAATCCAGGATAGCTGCAACGGAGTATCGCCCTTTTGCCAGGGGTTTATCAAGGGTGTACTCAACTTTTTTACTGGTTTCGGGAAGAAGAGAAAACTCAGTGGGAGTTGATGTAAACTCTTCTGCTGTTTCAAGGTTTGAAACAGTAAAATACACCTTACAATTCAATACCTTATCCCCCAGGTTAATTACCTGCGTTGAGTATTTCCTGGTATTATCATCGCCGACTTTTTCCAACAATCCCTCGATACTTCCTTTATAGAGGGTATTGCCGGCTGGTGACTGATAAATGGTTACAGCAATTCTAAGGGCTAGCTGGACCCCCAATGCCATTTCTTTATCAACCGCTTTAGGTCCCGTTTGCTCCACAGCAGATTGAATAAACAATACCGCCCATTTTGTAGAGGGGTTATCATTAGGGACAAGCATAGTGACATTAATGGTTGCTGACTCATTAGGTTGCAGGGTGACCAGAGCGGGTGAAACGGTTATCCAGTCGGCACAGGAACGGGCGGTTGTGCCCGGGCTGAAATATTTTACTTCCCCGGCTTCATCAGTAAGCCAGTCGTTCAGGTTGAAAATAAATGATTGTTCAGTATTTCCTTTATTCCTCAATGAAATTTGTTGGGTTTGTGAGGAGCCTGGATTGGTAGCAAATGTCAAAGTCCCGGGGGAGACTTCCAGTTCCTGGGCATTCAAATCTACGTAAGATAAGAAAGCGATAACAGAAACTACAAGTAACAGGTGGTACTTAGTGCTTTTCATAAGTTTTTTTTCCAAATTTAACAATTTATCGTCAATTATGATCTCAGATAGCAATTAATTATAAACATGTTATATTGAATGAAAAATGTATGGTTGTCTTTTATTTTAGTTACTGATCAAAATTTTTGAATTAGAAACGTGCTGATTTGTTATGATACTGACGATATAATACCCGGTGGGAAGGTTAACCCTGATACTGGATTTATCTTCATTAACAAGGATTTCCCGGCATACGGGCTGCCCAAGCATATTATAGATGGCTATCTCTCCGGAAACATGCTGAACCGTGTTCTTTAAAATGGTAATTATGTTTTTTTCTACATAAACTGTAAAATACGATTCCGGGGTGATGTTATTCAGGACATCGGCAGATGGATTAAAATAGATCTTAAACCTGTTTATATCATTTGCAGGTTTGTGATAAAACCCATAAACAGAATCTGCTGTCAGGTTGATGATCGTTTGTTCCAGTTCATCTTTCAGATATACTTTAGTATTAAGATCCAGGTTAGTCCTTTTAGTTAAGCTGATTTTGTAATATCCGGCTTTTCCACATTGAAAGTTCAATAATACTTCAAGATTGTCCTTTAGTTCCGGGAGGGTGTTTATAGCAAGGATTTGATTGCCGGCCTTTATGCTGATCTGGGGGACATCTTCAATGAAGCTGAATAATTTAGACGCATCCTTATTCACGTCAAATCCTTCTGTGGTTCCATCCAGGAACCTGATGATAATCTCGTCACTGAAGTCATTTCCTGAAGCTACCAGGCTTACCATCGGGTAGTCAATAGGTTCAACCTTATAAAAATCGGGTGTCCCGGTTATGTCGCCCAGGCGCACGGCATTATTGATCCCGATGCTGCCGGTCTGAATGGCCTGTATCCAAAAGCCCTGGCTGGATGGGATAAAGCGCGTTCCTCCATTAATACCAATCGGTGCTCCACCGCCAATGAAAATAGTATAGATATCATTGGTACCGTCCCAGATATATTTTGCATCATTGATGTCCGACTTGTCCCATCCCGTGCTTGCCAGCCAGTCGACAGGCGAAGGGTAAGGGTTGCCTAACAGGCTCCAGCCTTTGTGAGAGGGAATTTCGCCCGGTGTTGAGTTAGTGTTAATTACGGAAATAGTATAGGGTCCTGTGTTTAGGGTTTCGGTTCCGGTAGCATAGTAATTCACCGTAACGGGAATAGTGTCAAAGTAGACATCATACCCCCTGAATACCATTAACGGTCCACCGGTGGCGCCTGAGTACCAAACCCATCCGAACTCCCAGGCGTTCAGGATCAAGGTCTCGTCATAGTAGAACACCAGGTCCGTTCCCGTGAAACAATTGCTTGATTCGTTACTAACCGGGGAGGCCATATTATGCCACACATCGGCAGTCATATACCTTTCGACTGTAATATCACCCGTGACCGTCAAACCGCCAACCGAAGAATGGTCCACAAAATAACCGGAAGAATCAGGGACGGATTGTATAAGAAGGTCCATTCCGATATATAATACACCGTTTTCTTTCACGGTTATATAACCACCCGGTGCAATGGTAACCTCCTGGGCATTCATGACTATGCCAGACATACCAAGCATGAGCAGGAAAATAAAAACAATATGGGTTTTAGAACTAATAATATTCTATTTTTCTTTCTGTAACAGTATTTGCACGATCCAGGCCTGCAGTCAGGATGTTTACATGCACCTCCCTGTCCTCATTACGGATCACCCAGTTTCCGACTGCATCAAACTGATATTTATATTCGGATATGACAGCGATCCGGTTACTTTTATATACACGACTTTCGATCAGATTATCGTAACGGTCGTATTTGTATTTAGTCATCCAGGACAATCTGCCATTCCCATGAAAATAGCCCGATTCCAGTTTATTGCCCCGGAAGTCATATTTAGCAACGAATTTAAACGACAGACTACTGTCTGCTTTCAGATAATTTTCCTCAATGCAATATCCCCTGTATTCATTCTTATAAAGAACTTTAGTAAAAATATCATTTGGGATGATTTCATAATAATAATCCGTATTATCGGCAATTTCCCCGATTTTCCAGCTTTCTGACCAATTGTAAATTGCCTCTGACCTGAACCCTTTATCGTCATATTTGTACATAACATTCAGATTAAGGGTTCCATCGGGGTTATATTCATTCATTTCCACCTGTTTGCCGTCAGCCCCAAAGAGGTATTTTGAGGTCAGGTATTCATCCCCGTATTTAAATAATATGGTTTCTGTCTCGTAGCCATTTATATCAAATAAGGTGTATTTCAGAAATATGGCTTTATCTTTCAGGGAACTATCAGCCTCTTCTGCCAGGGAATATTTGATTTCCATCACCGACTTTACACTTCCTTTCAGCCGGTATTTTTCAAGGTCATTTAATTTATTATCGGGGATGATAAAACCAATAAATAACCCGAAGGTTGCCATGGAGAATAGCATATAAGATAATTTTCCATTCAATAAATCAGTAATGGAAAGGTTTTTCAGAGCTTTCACTGCAGTTGATTTTTATGTCTGGTATTGCTTTATCAATAAAATTGAAAAAAGTAATATGATAATATATCATAATACCGGTCTGTTCCGGATTTTGCATATTACTTTTTTCAATTTTATTGATAAAGGCATTAGTCAATGCGCTTTTTTTAAAATTATTGGCATTTTAAATTTTAATAGAATCTTTATCTCCATAAAAGGCACAAGCCAGGTATTAACCAAGCATTTTTTGTACCTAAAAATATGAAAAGGATATCTATAATAATGGCTTTTGTAATTTCAGGCACCATGGCTTTCGCCCAGGTTGGTGTAAGAAATTCCAATCCTCAAGCCGTATTAGATATCAGAGCCAGAGACAGTATAGCTCCAACCAATGAGGATGGAATTCTTATTCCCCGGGTAAGCGCATTTCCGGCCACAAACCCGACTGCTAACCAACAAAGCATGCTGGTTTTCCTCACGACTACCGCAGGCTTTAATACCCCCGGATTTTATTATTGGGATAATCCGACGCAGAACTGGGTGGGAATTGTTTCTGGTTCTAACAGTTCTTCAACATCGACTTTAAACTTCGATGGTTTTGAGGATTTTCTTTATCATGAAATGTGGGATCCCGGTGGTTATGAAGTAAATATGGATAATCAACTTGCCTTTGGACCAGTGAGAACTACAATTTATAATGGTGCATTAGGATATGTTGATAATCCTGGAACGGGGGGAAGTGATTATTTAGGCCGTTATGTTTTAACTACAGGTACAGCTACACCTCCAAATCCTCCCAGAGTAGCGTTGTGTTCATTTTATCATGTTAATAAACTGAGACTGGGTAATCAAGAGCTTAGTTTTGAAGCCCGGGTTAGGATACCAACCGGCAGCACTTTAGCAACTTCGACTTTCAGAGCATATTTTGGCTTAACGGATTTAGCTACCGCTATTACTAGCCCTGATGCAATTACTTATCAGGGCACCGTGCCAGTTGGTGAACCCACAAATGGAGTTTATTTCTGGTTTGAAGACGGTATAAACAGCGGACATTGGATGGCAACTACCAAAAGAAGTGCCTCTACGACAAATCTTAACACCGGCGTTACTTTGGTTGTTAATCAATGGTACTCATTAAGAGCAATAGTAAATGTAGGAAGTACAATTGTTGACTTTTACATTGATGATGTGCTGGTAGCCACTTCTGATATCGCTAATACTATACCTGGTCCCAATGATCCGATGAAATGGGTTTTTAAAATTGAAAAAACTTCAGGGAATTTGAGCAAAACACTTGAAATTGATTACATCGGATGGAGAATGGTAAGATAATAATCAGCATTAGTTGGAAGCATGGAGGCTGGGAGGCATGGGGGAATGGTGGTGGAAGGTGTTCAGGATTTACCTCATAGTAAAAGAAATCAACGAC